>JAABUU010000060.1_pt1 | contig 256735 bp, 259 predicted proteins | sample 5559301 | NCBI WGS metagenome assembly JAABUU01 (sample SAMN10711884, study PRJNA513360) | rock metagenome | isolation source: Antarctica rocks | place: Antarctica: Victoria Land, Richard Nunatak white | reverse complement strand
GTGAAGATCATAAAGCGAAATTACTATTGATCTTCTATGCGAAAAACGATAGATCGATATATTCAAAACTGCTACGTATGTCAACGTTCAAAGACATCAAGAAATAAATCAAACGACTTGCTTCAACTTCTATCTATATCTGAACAGCGATGACAAGACATAGCAATGAACTTCATTATTGATCTATCTGATTCGTACGATTACAACGCTATTCTGACTGTCATCTGCAGATTGTCAAAAGAAAGACATTATATCTCTTGCATCACTGATGATGAAGATATCACAGCTGAAAAGACAGCTGAAATGCTGATTCAATGAGTATATCGAACTCATGATCTATCAAGCTTCATAGTATCTGATCGAGATTTGCAATTCATCTCTATACTATGAAAGTTTCTTTGCAAACGACTGAGCATTTCTCTTCGATTGTTCATCGTCTATCATTCTCAAATCAACGATCAAAGCGAACGAGTCAATCAAAACATCAAGCGTTATCTTTGATTCTTCTGTTTGTATATGCAGAACGACTGATTTAAATGACTATTCATGATCAAGTTTGTTGACAATAACGTCTTGTCATCAATCATCTTCTTGACTTTCTTCTTCATGAACAAGAGCTTTCATTCTCGTATGAGCTTCGACTCTGACATCATCAAGTATGAAAGCACTTGCGAACGCTTGCAGATTGATCGAGTCAAGAATATATCTGAACAAATGAACAAGACTTTGACTTTCGCTCGTGAAGCTCTGATCAAAACACGAAAACAAATGATGAATCAAGCTAATAAGCATAGAAAGAAGATCAATTATAAGATCGAATCAAAGATGTTTCTGAACGAACGAAACATCGTTACAGCGAGATCTTTCAAAAAATTGAATGACAAGATGCTCAACTCATTTCAGATCACTGAGTCTGTTGACTCATTTTATAAGTTGAAACTATCAGAGACTATGCATATACATGACGTATTTCATTCAGAGCTTCTTCGTTCTGTCGTCGATGATTCTCTGTCTGATCAAAAGAATGAATCTTCGAGATCAATAGTGATAAACGATGAAGACGAATGAAAAATCGATGATATACTGAACTCTTGACGCTATAGAAGACGACTTCAATATCGAGTCAAATGAAAGAGCTATGACAACGATCTCAACTGGTATAACGCTGACGACGACGAATTTATGAACGCTCAAGAGATGATTGATGACTTTCATATCAAATATTCAAGAAAAGCGCACTAAGAAACAACATTCATGCGAACATGAATAGTCAAGAAGAAAGAATAATGTCACGATTCTAGTCTTCGTCTATTCTTCAACTAGTCTTCGTCTGATTTCATTCTAATCGAGCCTAGCACAGAGCTGAGAAACATACATATAAGAATCGAGTTCTTTTCTGTAGATACTTTTCTTTCTTAGCATTTATCTATTAGTTAAATGACATCTCTATGACTCGCTCTAGATCGACTTCTAACATTATCAATCTTGATACACTTGTAACATGTATTTCATTCTGATTTGCTTCGCTTTATCATCGATGATTTCTTGTTTAATCAAAAGAATAAATTCTCAGATTCAATAGTAATAAATGAGTGAGAAATCAATGATATATTGAATTCTTGTTGATATCAACGATGACTTCAGTATAGAGTCAAATGAAATGACTATGACAATGATCTCAATTGATACAACGCTGATGATGATGAATTTATGAACACTCAAGAAATCATTAATGATTTTCATATTTGATATTTGAATAAATCATGCTAATCAACAATTCAATCAATCACAATTTAACAGATCTGAGTCTGTGAAATCATGATTGAGTAATCAATTGAGTCGAGCAGAAAATACATTCATGTGAACATGAATCATCAAAGAAAGAAAGTAATGTCATGATTCTAGTCTTGTCAGACTCAATCTTTCAGTCTTGTCAGATTTATTCTCACTTCGTCATCTTGACTAGTTTTTATTGAGTCTAGCGTCGATTGAGAAACATACATATGTAGTCAACTTCTTTTTTGTAGCTATCTTTCTTTCTTAGCATTTATCTTCTAGTTAAATGACATCTCTATCTGACTCGCTCTAGGCAAATCTTTAACAAAACTCGTCATACAAAAATCAGATCATGTCATTCTGATAAATGATGAATCATTGATTGAGAAAGTCAAGAAACTTCTGAGTATGATACTCATTCAGAATCTTTGATCTATCAATCATATCAAGCGCAGACATTACATTGCTGAAATGAAAATGTTTTTTACACATAAAATTGATCTGCTGTCTGATAACATGAGTGACTTTGTGTATGAACGTTGTGCTATCATCACAAGCTAGATGAAATTGAATCTCATTTCTAAGATTTTGAGTAAGAGCTTGAAGCATGATAGATAGAATTCAGAATTGTCTTCGTGTGAGATTGAGATTTGTATAGCTTCAAAAATGAAGCTTTGAAATGTTTTGAAAATGTGAGAATGATATCTAAATATTTGCTCTATTTGCATCAAATTTGAGGCTGATTTGTGTGTTTTTCCCGCCAAATTCGCTAAAACCCGAAAACTGAATCAGACTTTTGCATACAACGATACAAGCGTTTCGTTGACCGTGAAGAAGTTGCACTTAGTGATGAGCTGAAAGCTTGGAAAATCGAATCAGGCAAACATTGCTCCTTGGTGTTATGTTTCCGTCACAGCTCTCAGAGAGTTGCTTCGTCACCAGCAATTGAATTTCCGCCACATTGCTGCATGCAGAAATTAGCTACTGATTTGAGACTTGAGTCATCAAATTTGACTCTGGGATTGCGTCTGTAACAAGGCTGAGGTTTGAACAGTTTCAAGACGACGGCTGGGAACAGGTACTCGTATCTACGAGGTTTCGGGGCACGCTAACTATGACTTACTCTATTGATCCGGCGCTAGTGAATGAGTATTTACCCTTCGCCCACTTCTTCCTTCATCCGCATGCTCTACCTACTAGATAGTTCAGTCAAATATATCTATATGCCTTTCTACCCTCGTGTCCTCGTATAACAAGATTTTGGCCGATTCGTAAACCAACAGGAACATGGCGCACGGCTTTCGCAGTCTGGCGCCATCCTAGTTACCGGCGAATGTGGGTCCATCGACCTGCTTGAAACGCTAGCAAGGTATGGTGCCGATTTCAACGAGCGGCTGAGTATTGAGAGCATCTACTATGAACCCAAAGAGCTGCTAGCCTCTCAATCCCCACTACACTTTGCTGCTGCCAAGGGTCAAGTTGCTGCTGTGGCGTGGCTGTTGAAGCATGGAGCTGACCGGGATTCACTGAATCTTTGTGGGCAGACGCCGCAGGCCTTTGCGTTGAGAAAGGGGTTTGTGTGGCCAGAGAGCATTACGAAGCACCCTTGAAATGACAATCACGGTGTCTCCAGTTCGAAACGTTTGTTTTATAGCGCCTAGCAACGTCTAGGCGTCTATGTGAAATCTGCTTAGCTCTCCTAAGGTCATGGAATGTCACAGTCTCGGCACTAAGATTAGTCAAACAAAGAATGATTTGTAAAGGGTTGCTGTGCTGCATTCCCACCATTACAAAATCACTTCCCACTGCTTTCTTTTTACAACCTACTCGATCGAGTCAAATCGCACCCGTTAACAGTCTTTCACGCATATGTGCAGAGAAGCTTCGCTGCCTCAGGCCATCAACAAGTTTGTTCCTTCCCCAGTGACTCAGTCTACAAAGTAAGTAGGTGAAGGAAATAATACTACGCCTGAATGTCTTCGACGTGCTCTGTAACGCGATCGTAACAGGGTAGACTCTATTTGTGCTCAACTTCAATTCTGCGCGAGCTTCGATGTTTTCATTGACAAAATCTATGTGCTCACTAACGAGGAATTGTCAATCTAAGATGACATATTGATGTCTTACAGCTAAGATTAGGTATATACAGGTTATTGAGTCATATTCAAACGAACATAAGAATTCCTTAACCCATAAGATTTACTCTTACAAACAAAGATCTTGACAGCATCGATAACGATTTCTGCTTGATGATCACATGCATCTTTCCTGTACGAGCGATCTTATGCAACATGTTTGATTTTCGATCGAGGAACGACAAGTGTACTTCATTAACAACTCTGGTTGCAACACAGGCTCTGCGGGTAGCATACTTGCCCTCTATTATATGAGCCTTGCACTGGTTAAAGAAAGCATCATGTCTTCAATCGAAGTTATTGTAGAATCTAGAGAAAGACTTCATCTCTTTCGCAATTGTATCAACGAGTCCATAGGCACGCGAATACTATTTTCAATCATCGATGCCACTACCGCAGGGTTCACTGTCTGCGGCGCCATCTGGTTCATCGATGCCCCTTATAATAGAATAGACTCATCTGCTAAACTTCATCCCACACATCTCCACGTGACTCTCCGAAGAACCCTAGACTCTTACTCTCAATGGAGTAGGCGAATGCGCATAGTACCATTTCAGCCTAGTGGAGGCCATCTCCACCGCCAACGCTATGGCCGAGTTGAACTCTGCCACGGATTTCCATCGGACCCAGCGTTGAATTCAGGGTTGCGAGATCTTCTTCCACAGTGCATGCCGTAGTCCCAAGTCTTGATCAAATCCGAAAGGTCCTTGGTGGAGAGATGATGGGATACCTCGTGAAGACGTCCCGTTTCCCTCAAAACCCTCGCATCTGGGAAATCTACAGGACCAGACTCCGATGTCCGCGTGATGGTGGTCCAGGTTACCACTTTCGCATATGAAGGAACAGACATGGCCGTTGGGATTTCTCATCCCGTGGCAGACACCTAATCGCTTCCCTGCTTTGTTCGAGATTGGACAAAGATTAGCTCTAGTACGCTTACAAAAGGACCGTTACCTAAATTGTCCCCCAACTTTCAGCCATCATTGATTGATGCAGCAGCAGCAGGAGATATTGACGCTGCCACCCCGTCTCCTGACTTACTCTAGACAGCATTGTCTCTCCCCAGCCACCGCTACGACTGGTGGGTTTCTGCCTCCAACTACCCCTGGCCTTCTGTGACAACCGCCGTTCCTGCCGCCATTGCCAACCATCCAGCTGCCAAAGAAAAAGTCGCTTCAAGCACCCCTATTCCCTGGAAGGACTAGAAGACACTACTCAAATCTCCCATACTATCGTTCATTTCAGTCCTGCGTAGATTGACAAGGTTCGACATGCGACAGGAAACCTCATCTCTGTGAGCCGCCATGACGCCCTTGTTGCGCACGTTTGGGCAGCCATCAACCGCGCATGTGGATAGACTGACCATGATGGCATAGTACATTGCGACATCAGTTTCGGACTGCGTAAACGGGTGGAACTGCCATTGAGTGAAATATTGATTGTAGATGTAGCGATGACGCGACGAGAGGCTTCTTCGTCCCGCGCAGCCGTTGCTACTAAGATTTGTGCTACCTTGGCAGAATTCACTGCCGAGAAGATAGCTGCCCACATCTATGGTGTTGCTTTTGAGCTGAGTCCTACAAGCGCTCTTTAGACGGAGAAGTATCATAGTAACGTCCTGAGTACATGCCGGCTATAAGCTAAAAATTTGGGTCTGTGCGAAACAACAGAGACTTTATTTCGTGCAAGAAATAAATTGACTGTTCGATAGTTGGACGAGGATCTGTAGAAGAGAATAATAGATCACATATAAATCTTTCTACATAACACCTTGCATAATTTAGAGCTCTCCGCCGGCCTTCATAGCTATGCAAAATTTTGGCAATACCTCGTATCATTCATCGGTTAGACAGACTTTTAGTAAAGCTAACGATCACGCTGAAGAGACATGGAAAGTCCCATTGTTCTGAGTAAGAGGCTTCAGATCCGATATGAAGGCATTTGTCTTCGAACAAAGAACCCAATATTCAGACAATGAAACTCGATTCAATTAACTTCAGCCATGACCCCATTAGTTTAGCTCTTGCAATGAGTATTCGATACCGCATTGCCATTTTAGTGCATTCAATACCATACTCTGTCAATCCTGAATATGTCCTGGTCAGCCATCGCTCCGACTCCCGTGAACGCGGAACAGGCCATAGAACTACTCTCAAACACCCGGAACCCCAACATCTCTGGTTATTTCTTCCTCGGCACATACGAGCAGCCCATCCTCCGATGCTACAATAACAACCCGAACAGATGGTTGAATAAATTCTCCAACCACATAAATTCAGGCATCCTAGATTGTTGGCTCCGCGAGAGTACTATTTTCAATGCCCTCAGTGAGTATGATCACATGTTTGAGTTGGCGTCGCCTCCTGGACCTTACCATGTCCCGAAGGTTCACCTTTCGGCGAGATTGCTTGATCAAGTGAGCCACATGGGGAAGGACTCGTTAGTTTTCTTCTTCGTAGTCAGAGGACTGGCCTGTCCACAGACAAAGCTTATCATCAGATATACACTGCGGCATACCATCTTAGCCATGATCGACGAAGCCATGCAGGGATTCTCGACCGAATTTTGTGGAGCGATGCTACGGTCAGTCGGCTTAGAATTCTTTGCGCCAACCACTCGACGAAAAGACTGGAAGTTGGTGCCAGTTGATGAATTGGCAGAAAATTCTGATCGTCTCGAAAAAGTATGGACGGACGGTCCCGATTCCATGGCTGGGGCCAGACCGATGATCGAATTTCTTTGCTGAGCTACTACTGAAATGACACTCCTTTATACGAAATTTCGATATCGAGTATTGTGCAAATCGATACTTCCAGAATAGAAGGCGGATTTTTCATTTGCTTCGTCATCTTAACGCGACCTTGTCGCCTTGTACAACCTAAATTCGAGTTATTCCCCCGGTCTTGTGCCGGTTACCAACGCGAAGTATCGTCTGCTCGGCGACAGGGAGATAATGAATCGAAATCAGAGATCGTCAAAGAAGTACTAGGCCATGACTTTCGGTGGTATTTAGGTATTCAGATCAGCTGTTGCATCGTACGTGTTGTCCGACACTTGGTTAAAGACTGCTCCCTCTGTTTCTTGGTTTACTAGGCTTTCAATGGTTTTCTTCGCTTGTTTGCTGCTTCATATATTATTTTGTTTGGCCGCAGAGATAGGAACGGTCTTAGACGTATTCTTGTAGATTATTCTGTGCACATAGCAGTACTCTAGACCGCGGGAAAGGCTGTTGATAAGTTCAAGCATGGGAAAGTATAGAAGCATATCTTAGTTACGACTTAGGGTTCTCCGTGTCAATGGAAGCCGAGTGTTTAGCATTTTCTATATCTCAGGACTTGTCTCTGGCTGGTAGTTGGTGAAGCGCTAGCGCATGAGTAGCGTGTGAGGGAAAAGCAATTGACTGTGTTGCGATTGCGATGGTCCTTATATGCGGCTATTGACATTGAACGTAGGAAATTCAGTAAGCTCATGGTGACAGAGAATAGAGAAGCACCACTACCGCGTGTTTGCAGAGGTAGCATCGTAGGTAGTAAACGACCTTTCAAGGGGCGCGTAGCAATCGATTTGCTCCCAAGTCTCATAAGGCTCTCTGGTCTGATCGTTGGTTTCAGTAGCTTCGGACTATCTCAGTAGCCTAAGCTTTCAAAATCTTCTCTTCTAATCACACTGTGTCTTGCTAAGAAGTTTTTGAAGTCTTCTCAGGTTGCAGTTTCGATGGCGTCAAGAAGTGCTCTAGGCCACTCGGCCTGATATCTTCGGATCTCATAGTTAAATTGCAACAAGTGCACAAATGGGAATAAAGTCACAGTTGAATTCTCGGATGCTACGTTTACCTTTTCACGCACAGTGACTACATGATGCGCGGTTTAACGAAGGGCCATCCAGGAATGCTGAGACTGCCTTCTGTCAGTCAAACTCTACTGCTCATGTCCAAAGCGGTCGACGTACTGGTCGCGGGCTTGGTATCGCTTTGTCTCTCTGTTGGGACGACGGAAAGAGCTCGTAGTTCCCCACCTCATGGCTTCGTGTAATGGCGCCATTGGTTGCAGCGCCTCTACTTTCTAAACTTAGTGGCATCAAAGAATCCTCAATCTGGGAAAGGATGGCTCGTAAACACACCAAACGTTCCAAGAATTTCGTATCATGAGATCACCCGATTAGGGAAAGGACCCGAACATGCTACGACTCCGAGTCCTCGATGACCTGTTAGACACAGCTGCGCCTGGAATACTGAAAATCGTTGATCTTCCAGCCCCCAACATCGAGGAAGACCAGAAGCGCGACCACCAAAATAACATTACCACACGGGTATTAAACCAGCTTTTCGGAGGTGTCTGGGCTCATCCTATCTATCCGAGGTGCAGATACGACCTTCAGTGTATCCTCCCATAGTTATGATGCAAAAAAAGCGGAGCTTCCGAATTATGATATCAAGCAAGTGCTACTTCCCCACACCGAGCATGCGTTCTATGATTCGCCAGTCCAGACCATTGCATCTAAAATTCAGAAGGTAAAAGCGAAAACACCTGGGTTTCGAGCCTTGCCGCACTGCACACGTTCAAGGTAGAGAACCCAGATTTGTTCAAGCACCTGTGCACAGCCCCAATGACTATTGGTCTTGTTTCTCGCTTTAATGGGGTTCCATTGTACCAGGCAACAGTAGACGCCACAGTCACAATGCAACCTAGCTCTCTCAACGAAATCAAGCGTTTGCGTTGGCATCCAAACCTGACAGGGTCATTGCTAGCGCCATAGGATGATTTCAAGATGGCACGGCTTGCGCATCAGAAGCTCGAAGAAATCATGCGACGTGATAGCCACCAGCGGAAGTTGGTTCTCAATTCTTGTGATCTTTACATCTGTAACAAAACCACGCTTCTTCATGGGCGGGAGCGAGTCGGCGAGGTTCCACGTGCCCGAGCAGGTAATAGCCGGCAAGTATCGGGAGCCTCAGGTGAAGGTATTAAGCACATGCGTTGACGAGCAATGGCTTATCCACATGCCAACATTTCAGGTACGTAAGATAGCGAAGTTGTTGCAAAATGGGATAGACGCTGGCGGATCCAGCATCAATAGCACAAGCGTCACAAAACAAGGACATTCGAGTCGATAGCTCGAGGAATAGACTAAGTCCGTGGCTCACACTGATCTGTTGAACCTCTCTTCTTCTCCGAGAGTTCCACTAGCTCGCTTCTTTGTTGATTATCAGCCTAGATGTGCTCTCAGTAAGGCACGTTTCAAGTTCATCATGACCAAGTGCCTGGTATTGTAGCGTAGACAATGAGCTCTAATCATTCAGCTCAATACTACAGGTTTCCATTTGATCAAACATGCTGGCGTAATGCGGACTGCGGTCAGTAACTTCGCTTCAAGTTCCTCAAAGTACTTGTAGCAAGACGTGTATTGTGATTGCCACGTCCTGAGTCTAGTATATGTCGCTGAACACCGTATCTAGTAAGGCTCTGGACGCCACCATGAGAACAAAACCTGCCTGATTATTGTTATAAACCAGCACATGATTCGTCTTTAAGCACTTGAGTAATTTATAGTATATTTCATCGACTCGTACCTTGCTCGCAAATCCTCGGAAATACACGCACGACCTATCCTTGTCGTAAACACACTGGATAAGTGCCTCATCGTACCTTTCAGGGAATATACACACCTTCACAGCTACAAGTCCTTCAAAACAGTTCATTAAGGTTCGAGGTCTTGCGTTCACTATTCATGAATTCTGCCTATCTTTACTGGGTCCATGCTCTTCTTGGCCCAACAGCAAAATTTCCCACAATTTCTCAATACGCTCTTGGTATCGATAGCGAGGTAAGGAGTTTCAGAGCGATCTGAGGATAAAATAAACATCGGTATGCCTATTCAGTAACGCTTCGTGTCTTACAGCGTGGATGCATAGTTGAACGCTCACGCGTCATTCGCTTAATAAGACTTCGTCGTTCAGTACCTTACGTCCTCTACCTCATAGTGGCCCCCTCGGCATCCGTGTAAAAAAGGGTTTGAATTACTTTATACTCCGTAACCAAGGATATAGTGTTGTTCGTGCCTGCTGATTGTTAATCATTCTTAGTTCACTACAGCAATCGCTCGTGACGCCGTACCTCCATCCTCTATTCTTGCTCGTACCCGGCTCCTCCAGCGGCTCGATCAATATCGCGAGTATAAGAATTGATTTACTCCTCAATCCCGCTTCAACTCACAATGGCCGCCAAAATCGCGAGCAAGGCCTTGCGCTTCTTGACAACTGCTCAAATACAGCGGCTCCATACTACTCAGATCAACCCGAATCCTCTACTCTCCCAGCCAAATTTGTTGGAGTCGGCAGTACACTCGCCAAGGAATATTGAATACTACACCAACCAAGACAACGTGTTCCAACTCGCCGCAGCCCTCTCTGTGAGTATTATGAAAAATCACGCTTACCAAGATGGCAACAAACGGACGGCGCTTGTGGCAGCAGACATGTTTCTCAAAATCAACGGGTACATCCTCCAGAAAGTACCACTGCAGGCGAACAGTACCAACGATTGTGTCATCCAACAGCTAGCGGACGCGCATGTTGCGGTGTGTACTAATGCATGGACCGCCGAGCAACTGGGCCAATTGTATCAATCGATGGCTACAGCGACTGAAGAATGGGGCGCCGATGTGGAAACCTATAGAGATGCAGCCATTGAATATTAACGGGTTGCACTCGGTCTGATATCCATCCGCTTCATCGTGAACGGTAACGACACATCTCCTGTATGCTTCGGGATTCACAAACGGTGGAGAAGTCCATTGACATGGGACGTTCTTCAAGCGGGATGTAGGTCGCAAAACGAGACATACGTCCACTTTAGGTGAATTGCTGGTTATGATGACGATTGCACAACCCACTGCTCACATGAAGCGCCTTTAAAGGTTTTTGGCTACCAGTATAGACATCCACAACACTCCACAACTACATGTCCTTCAGTTTTTCCAGCACGGCTTTGATGTTTGGCGAAATAGTGCTCGCGAGTTCTGCAAATCCCGCTGTTTAAGGTCAGAAGCTGCCATGTAGCTGCAGTAAGAACAGAAGTTTTACCATCAGGAGTACCACTTATAGCAATTGTATGTTGCAAGCCATCAGGATATAGTGTCGCTGGGCTCACATTGGAGGCGGATCGAGGGGGAAGCTGTTGGGGGATTATGAGGCGAGGATAAATGGGCGGCACCCCTAGCAGTTGAGAGGCTTAGCAAAGCTCATAGACCCGACGTAATGGGGCTAACTTACCATGGGCGAAGTGTTGCGTGTCATGAAAGAAATTCAGTGCATATCTCGCACAGCCATTGGTGAGAGTGGGGCCATTGATGAGCGAGGCGCCAGCTTGGAGGGCGTGGCCAATCTCTGGTGGGATCATCACATAGGAATCTCCCGGGTCACCAATCCTGATAGACACCTTCCTGGTAACCAGTTCCCCGTTTACACCATAATTGACGAAATCAGCTGTCGCGGAGTGAAACGCTCGCGCTCGCACAGCCGGCTTGATGCAGTAGATAGCGGTGAGGCATCTGGGACTGAGACGGAGCATGAGCGGAGGTTGATCACAGGAGAAATGAGGACAGGTTGCTTGCTCAATTGCGAGTCCAGTAGAGTATGATGATCGACCGTTACCGGACCTTAGGAACTAAGGTATTCCGTACTCCGTACCTTATTACCTTACCATACTGTATGTGGCTAGCGGACTAGTGTTATATTGGGCAAAGCTAAGATAGCGTATGGTAACATAACATAAGAGGCATGGGACAATCTTCGAACGTACATTTCGGAATTCGGAGACAAGGCCGAAGCAACAGGCCCACACATCAAAAGGAAGAAAAATGATGGAGTTGCCGAGTTCTAAATAAGACACACACTCTGTAGCCAACTAGACTCGATTTTCTGATTTATCGCCAGTGCATCAAAGAAATCAAAATCAAATAAGTGGTCAGCCACCGAGCTGATGATGAAGTGCAAAATAACTCCCCTACCAACATCGCATGCCAAAGGGTTACTAGATAAAGGAAATGGATCTATTTGAGCTTCCTGGACAAGTGTATCTATCCTCGTCAAAACCTCCGATTGTCTCGAACATGCTACGAAATGATCGACTTTTGGGTCTGAACGCGAGGCTGCATCCACCATGCTTGGATCGACGTCCCCGCTACGCATACATGGCTCATCCTGCATGGCTTATTCCAGTCAAACTCTAAGGTTGCCCCGTCGTTTACCTTGCAGGCTACCCAATCAGACTTCCACGTTTTTCGCTCGGTTTGCGTATTCCGAAGCATTCGTTCTTTCATGCTATCTTGAGGTTGTACGAACAAAACGCAGATATCATATTGCTGGTTGACACTGTACTCATGCACATGTATTATTGATCGATCGAGCTTTCTCTCTTTGCTTTTAATGGTACATGATCTGTGAGTCAACAACTGCATTCCATCTCTCAAAACAGCCCACAGCTCACCATTATAATGTCTCAGTGGGAGGAAAATTTGTACCGCCAAGGTCATATATTACACACCAAAGAACCCATGTGCTTTTAGATGCTCCCTTTTGCGCAGTAATATGCGCTATGATTGATTTCCAAGCCCTCATTATGTCTGAATGTGTACAATGCAGCAATACTCAGACTCCCTGATTCAGCTGTACCGGCTGCTCGATGATAATCCAGGGGCCCGCCTTGACGCTCTCCAGTGTCGGCGCGCCCGGTGCATCGGTAAGGAGAGCGAGAATTACGCCTCTTGCTTCGAAGTTGGGAACCTTTGACGCTTTTGTCTTGGGATCGTAAGGTACGGTGATGTTTCTCAATCCGTGGAAATAGACTATATAGTATTCCTTGCCGGATGCGAACTTCGGTTGGTTCTTGGGATTGGGAAATGCCAACGTGACAGAAGATCCAGGTAACAATGTCGACGAATTGGTAATGTAGGTCATCGTGGGCAGGTTCTGACTAGGATATGGGTACGAGGGGTTGCCAGGAGGGCAAGAGCCAGGAACAATGTATACACGTGTTGTGTCCAGGATTTCGTTCGCGTACGGAAAGGCGGTATCAACTGGCCCTCCAAAGGGAGATTGTTTCCAGGCCTCCATCAATCCCCAAGCTGTGTGCCGTGCCTCGACTTGACCGATGGCAAGCAGTGCCTGTTTGGACGAGTCTAACTTTGCTTGGAGGATAAGGCCGGTGAGGAAGGCCATACTAGAGATCTCCACAATAGTGTGGGCCGCAAGGTATCCCACAGCATCTTTGATGCCAAAATTGTACTTGCAAGGGGCGGGCTTGTACGACGTTTCCGATATTGCCTCCTGAAAAATGCGAGCATGGCCGGCTTCATTGTTGCGGATCTCTACGATCCTTGCATAGGTGTCTTTGGGGAATCCAGACTTGACAAAGTCGGCAGCGGTGAAGGTATCTACACCGTATTGGTAGAAGAAGAAGATAGCCCACTCCGCGCCGAGAAGGTTCTGGAAGAGGAGGTCATCAGCGCCAGGAGGGCCGCTCTTTGTGGGAGGAATGGTAGTGGTGTAATTGCCAGGAAAAGGGACTGCTGTGCCGTTATAGCTGGTGTAGTAGGGTGATTCGCCTGGAATGGGGCCGAAGTCTGGGTCGTTGAGCTCTGTCGCATTTTTGTTCTTCGGAGAGACCGTTGGTGCAGCGTGCAGGCTGGGGAGAAGTAAGAATATGGTGAGAAGGTAGGCAAAAGTGTGAGACATCTTTACGGAACACCAGTTGAGAAAGGTTGGAAGGCTGGCGAAAGAACGTCAGAATTGGATGGCTGTTAAGGGCGGCTACGAACTATTTAAGAATACGGAAAGCGTCTCGATGACGCTCACAACAAATTCACAACGGTAATACGAGATACACAGCCGTTTCGGCTTTACTGTGTCCGATGACCAGGGTGATTGCCAGAAGAGGAGTTTCATACCCAAGCAATCAGCTCTCCTGATAACGTTGAAGGTTCAGAATGGAACCGCCTAATACGGCCCAGTGAACGAAATCGACCAGTGATTACCCAAATCGATCCGACTGGTTCGGGACGACGACGCAAGGAAACAGTAAGGTTTGGGGGGATGACAGATGATGGCAAAAAAACCGTAATCCAGCCAACCTTCGCCAATGTCAGCCATATTCTCAGCCAATGGAACGGCCATATATCGGCCAGCCGCAGCTTCCACAACTTGACGTTGTACAAAGGATGGACAGCCTGTATTTGCCGCATTGGAACATGCAGGTCTCTCCGACACCAAAGCCTCTATCAGAATTTGCAGGGAAGAATGGTGCCGGGACGTCAAACACACCTTCTGGAGTACTTTCGGCAGTTGGACCGAGGTTCGGGTTTTTAGAAGGTTATCAGATACCTGAAGGATGAAGCTTTGGAACTGGAGGATGGCGAGGCCAGTACGTGGATCGCCGGTGAACGAAACTCCGCTTTTGATATAAAGTTGCACTCAACTTTCTGTCTAGTCTTGAGTTATATTAGCAATATCACGAATATTTCCATACATAGGTCAAGGGGCTTCGAGGGGAGATATTTGGATACCATTAGCCCCCTGTTGGAGAGAGATTGGGTACGGCCCGTAGGACTCGGTCGAGACGCTATCAGACTAACTTCTACCGTCTTTCCGGGCAAGCGCACCAAAACCTTATACAAGGGCCCTTATCAAAGTTTTCCTTCTTCGCTTCCACTCCGATGCATCGCAGATGCACGACCAACGAATGAAGATGCGATGACACGGAAAATAGACGATCAGTGCATCGAGCTTGATTGCGGTCTACCATGATTCATGCCTTGATTGGCTTGTCTGTATAACCCGGGAAGAGGAACACGAGTGGAACGCTTGATTGGGAATTCAACAGGCCCCACACATGATGCATTGAAAATCCACCCGACAAAGGACAACAACAATCTTCAGCCACAGATGAATTGACAACGAGCTTCTGGACGCTCATCGCGCACGAGACGTTACCCCGACCATTACACCGGAATACACCAGTGGCTTGGGAAGATGATGGAATGGCGTTCTGTGTAGCACCTCAACATCGGCGAATGTAGACTCGAGGTAACCAGACTTGGAGCCACCTGGCGCAGTGCTCCTGGGGGGCCATTCAAATCGATTGTCCACCGCGACGGATAAGGTACCTACATTAGTTGTATGCTGACACTCTTTGCGATTAGATACAGGCGTCTTAGATCTTGTTTCGCACCTTTCGCTCCGTCGACCTTGTCCTTCTTTCACTCTCACAGCATTGAACAAAGCTGCTCCAACTCTCGTTCCAGAAGCTGTAGAATACTGTAGGACTGCACAAGGTTTAAAATCTAAAGATGAAGCTCATCTCTCCGCTCACTTTCCTGCTTGGCACCGTCGCTCTCATTGCTTACAAGCTGGTTCAAATTCGCATTGCGAAAAGGCGTCACAACGTCGAGGCTGCCCGCCGAGGATGCGGCACCGTACCCATGCTTCCCAAGAAGGACATGCTGGGCATGGGCAGATTCTTTGAGAGTCTCAAGGCCACCAAGGAAGAACGGGGGCCCATTTATGTGATGAATACAATGGATGCGATGAGCAAGAATATCCATACAGTGCAAGTTCGTGTTTTGGATTACGATTTATTGGTTACTCGCGACCCGGAAAATGTCAAGGCTGTTTTTGGCACGCAAGCCCCAGAATTCGACATCGGTGTCCACAGAACCCAGAGCTGGAAGCCATTGCTTGGAGTAGGGATTTTCACCTCGCAAGGAGAGCAGTGGAAACACTCACGAGCCTTAGTGCGCCCTCAGTTCTCGCGGGAGCAAGTCTCGGATTTGGATCTTGCAGAGAAACACACCAAAGAGCTCTCAAACAGACTGCTTCCTGGCCAAGATGGCTGGACAGGAACAGTCGATCTCCAACCATTTCTCTACAATTTCGCCCTCGATACTGTCACTGAATTCATCTATGGCCACTCCGTGTACACTCAAAACCCCTCTGCTCGTTCCCAACTCCCCGTCCTCAAAGGCATCGACAGCCCCGACCGTGCAGGCCTCGGTCCCCACCTTGACGCTGGAAAATACTGGATTGAAACGCGCGGCGCATTCTACAAGTGGTACTGGCTCATGACCTCCAAAGCTTTTGACGAGCACTGCGCCGAAGTGCACAAATTCGTCGATTGGTTCGTGCAAGTGCGCCTCCGCCGCGGTCCGCAACCCACCGAATCAACCAACAAAAAGAAATTCATCCTGCTCGACGAACTCGCCCAGGAAACGCAAAACCCGCTCGAACTGCGCAACGAGACACTCTCCATCATGTTCGCGGGCCGCGACACCACTGGCGCGCTCTTAGGCTGGGTCTTTTACTTCCTCGCGCGCCACCCGGCCGTCTACGCCAAACTGCGCTCCGCCATCCTCGCCCAATTCGGCACCGACCACAACTCCACGGCCGACATCTCCTTTGCGAAACTCCGTGTCTGCCACTACCTCAACTACTGCATCAATGAGACCTTCCGCGTCGCCGCCGTGATCCCCTTGAACGAGCGTGTAGCGGCGCAGGACACGACATTACCGCGGGGAGGCGGCCCAGATGGCAAACAGCCCATTTTTGTGCCAAAGGGGAGGCAGGTACTGATTGCGACGTATGCGATGCAGCATCGGGCGGACATCTGGGGGGACGATGTGGAAACGTTTCGACCGGAGAGGTGGGAGGGGAGGAAGGTGGGGTGGGAGTTTATTCCGTTTGGGGCTGGGCCGAGGATGTGTCTTGGTCGTGAGTGTCCATTCCATTCGACCCGCATTGACTGTGCAGGAACTGTGGGAGGGATTTGACAAGTGGCTAATACGTGGATCCAGAACAATTCTCCCTCATGGAGACCTCAGTCGTTGTCGTCCGCTTCCTGCAGCGCTTCGATCAAATCGAAAACATGGAGCCCCCAGGGCCGATCAAATTGCATCATGCGATTGAGAACCGCAGTGGGACTGGGGTTCAGATTAGACTTCATGAAGCGTAAGGAGAAAGGTAGGGGTTATGAAATTACATCAATGGCGCAATCTCGCGATTTCGGTGAGGCGTTACTTTTGGAGATGATCTCTCATTTCCATCGAGAGGTATTGCCAACCGAGACATTCAAAGGATTGTACTCGGCTGTTAAGAAAGAGCTCTCCTATTCGGCCATTTGTGACTTCAACATGTTGACTTCTCTACGCTCTCTATATTGAAGAAAATCTTGGATTTTAGATGCATCATGCGTACCCACCACTGTTCTAGTCCACCCATTTCCTGCTCAAACCAACACTTACCCCAACAATCCCTCACCAAACATTTCCCGCTAAAACCTTCCCCTACCCAAAAATCCCTCTCAACCATCTCCTTAATCATCTCCCCTTCAGTCTCCACTCCACCCCCCTCAACATCCTCAACCCCCTCCTCTCCCCTCCACTCACTCCACCCCTTCCACTAACATCAAACATCCCAACTCCATCCCAACTCCATCCATCCCCCAGAACCTCTTACAGTCTATACCATTCCCCTCTTACTTACACACTCTCCATTCACACCTACTGACAGACTTGGCTACCTCTCTTCCACACCAACAAGAAAATTTCCAATTCGTCCAGTGCATACCCAAACTCAACCCCCCGAAACCATCCCGGGTCGTATCTACCTCTCTCCCACTGTCACCTCATCACCTTCCTCCAAGCCAGGGTTTTAGTAACAAGACACCTAGGCGAACAAAGCGGGATTTCTGCGATTCAGTGTCTTCTAATTAAAGCCGGTATGAAGTACCGCCTCTTTTTCTTCCTCCTCCTTCCCTCACGAATCTTCCTCTCCACAAAAACTCTTCCCTCTAACACCATTCACCCTTACTGCGCCACCCAAGTCACATTACCCCTTCCGACCAAACCCATACCACCAACCTACCCCCCCCCCCCAGCCCTTTCCCATGCCCGTTTCCCTTCCCTATTCCACTGAATGCACCTCCCAGCACCCCTCTCACATCCGCCCCAGAGGTCTCCAAGCCACCCTTTTCGCCCATGCTTATGCTCCTCCGTTGACCTCCTCGCATACACCCTCCCTTCGCCAACCACAGCTTGACTTCAATTCAAAGCAAGCCCACAACGGGACGAGCTATCTTTCATCCTACCGCCCTCTGCACTTGGTCGCAGGTCGGCGTGTACGATAGAAAAGGCTTTGGGTGGTTTGGTTGGGTATGGTGGCTGGTGAGATGGGAAGGGGTAGGTGGGGTGGGGTGGTTGGGGGTTTTATGGTGATGGGGGATGGGTAGGGGCTAGGGGAATGGTGATTTGGTGGTGAGGTGTTTCCCATCGTTTCATCCTCTCTTACTTCCCTTTCCATCACCTCTATCCCCATAACCTACCATTCCATCCAATTTTAGCGCCTTCCTACCGGCACACCCGGCCTCCTTCACAGCGCGGTCTACTCTACACGCTTTCACCACTACTTTGCTCAACTAGGTCCTTGCTTGTGAGATATTAGTGAACTGAGTAAGGAGAGTGTGGAGAGTAAGGTGGGGAGTAGGGAAAACGGAATTGGTTGGGGGAGTAGCTTACAGTTTTCAAAGGAGTAAGAGGATCCATATGTAGGCCGACGCAAGGCGAAATCATACGGGGTTGGTAGGAATGAAGTGGAAGTGAGAAATATCTTCGGAATGAGGATGGCAAGAGGAGGAGGGTAAGGGCGGGGAGGATGAAATCAGAAGAAAAAAACAGTTTAAGAGAAAGGGTGGGGAAAACCCGTAAGACAGCCAGCAATGCCAAACCAAGCACCCTTTTCAAACACACCGCCAATCTTCCCTCCTAATCCGTCGACCGATGCCACCCCTCTAATCACCACCCCAATCTCTCCTCCAATCTCGAAAGCGATCCTCGTACAACCTAGTCCCAACAAAACTTCTCGGTAACACGTTCTTCGCTCAACTGCCGTAGCAATACTACTGCTGGCATTCCAACGACATTGGACATTCTGCGATTTGCAATCGTGTTTTACTGGATGGCGGGAAAAGGACAATCCTGCAGGAAACGAGAGAATGAAGATATCCACTGTGAAAAGGCCGGGGGCGGGGGGTCAAGGGGGGTTATGGGCTGTATAATAGGTGTTGTGAGTAGGAAGTTCGATGAGGAAGGCTGAACGGGACTTACCTAGAGACGGAGGTATGGGGAGGGTGAAATGTGCAATGGTATGGTTTTGTGGGTTGGTGCTGGTGATGGAAATTGTCAGAGTGGGTGTCGCGGGTTTGTTACACTCTAGGGCTAAGGGGTAATAAACCATTCCTTCGGTTTTTCAGTACTCAGCATGCTCGAAATTTCATATAGTTTTCTTTCATCCTATCCACTCCCAATAGACTGTCTACCTTTCTTTATTTCCAATTGGAGCAGTCTCTCAAGCTATAATTGTTTCCAGTTCCACCGCAAGGCTTAGTGTTTTCGATTGGCCATTGCGTATGTTCGACCTCGGATGTGTAGTTATGGCGTGCGGGATCTCTTTCCTTCTCCCAGAGATGTCTTTTAGTCTGCCCTGTGTATAGTAGCACATTTTCCATCTGCTTCCCGGCAATTTTGGGCTCCGCTGAGATCATCTTCGAACCATCTGCTCATAGCACGTATCTAAAATATGGATTTTCCTTGTCCGTCAAATCCATGAACGCCAATCGATCACGATCTTCTTCATTTAGTTCGAGGGCATCTCGCCTCTTGTTCTCTGCGCGTAGGACGAAGAAGAGGGTGATTGCAAGGACGATGACGATGCAGTAACTTTTATGGTGTCAGCGAATTGAACTAAAGAGACAGTACAAAGAGATGAATATATCTTGTACCAGATGATGAGTCCTAGCCAAAGCTCTGGATAGTGACGTTTCAAGGTTGGCGTACGGATGAGTTGCGGTCCGATAATCTACAAAATGTCAAAATCGATATAAAATTAACGGAAGGTGCAGAACCTACATTACCGACACAGTAAGCAATGAATATGGCCGCGGCAGTAAAACTCTTCTTTGTCGCCCCTGCCACGTTGGCCATTCCAATACTAATAATCAGACTAACCACCGGCCCAAAAAATCCAATAATCGTATATCCGACCACAGGGGTGGCAGCATGGTGGGACCAAGTGCTCTTCCAAATCATGGCACAGCCTGCAATAATAGGGAGGCAGCAGAGGATGATGAGTACAAGGCGAATGTTGGGAATGCGGCTTGAGAGATAGCCGGTGAGGAGAATAAAGATGAAGACTATGCCTCCTAAGGGAAATTGGAGGAGGATGGAGTCGAGGGTTGTATAGCTAAGAAGACCCGGTTCAGTGCGGGAACGAGGTGAAGGACAGGATCTTGCTGTACCCAAAAGTAGACACAATCAATGGACCGAATCCACTGACAGCGCCATTGACGGTATAACTATGCCTGTTAGTTGGTGCACTGTAAGCTTTTTTAAAATGACGTACGCTCCAGCCATCATCAGCGCCACAAGCCAGACCTTGATATCAAACAATCCTTCTTGTATTTGCGACCACTTGATCTTCTGGCATCGAACACCAGTTTGCCCTTTTCTTAATCTTTCGACTGCGACTCTCCGCTCTTCTGGAGATAGGAACCATGCAGTCACAGCCGAGTTGGGTACAGCGAAGCAAATGACTCCAAATAGAACCGTGAGGGCCCCCGCAAAGAGATAGATGTATTGCCATCTCTTCAAAGTCCCACCGGTAATTTGTGCAAAACCATAGTTCAAGGCACCCCCTATGACAGTCCAGGCCCCGGTTGACGAAAACCACAAGCTTTGCCTCATTGATTGCTCCTCTTGGGTATAATATCCGCTGACTATACACATGAAGCCTGTGGGGATGATGCTCTCGGCGAAACCGAGGAAGAAGCGCTGAACGTACAAACCGCGGAAGGAAGTAACGGCGGCTGTGAGCATGGCAATCAATCCCCATAGCATGACGACACCGCCGAGTACTCTCCCCAATTGGAACCGTTGGAGCGTGAGAGTCATGGGAAGCAGCCCGGCAAGCATCCCGAAGTAGAAGACCGATGTCGCCCAGCTCAATCTTGCTGTGGATGTTGTGGGTGGTTTCGCATGGGTGTTGACAACGCTGAGAGAAAGGTCTTTGGCCATCCCGAAGAGGACGGCGCTGCCTAAGATTGCCTGCTCCGGTCAACCACTTCTCCATTTTGTCACTCCCACATGGGGCGACGTGCCTTGTCATAATACACGAAGCCATAGCCCATCCACATCCACGGGATTAGAAAGAGGTCGATTTTGCGCAAGACTCGCCGTTCCACGTTGGGATCAACGCTCTGTGCATGCTCAGATACAATCGTTGCGGCGATGTCCTTGTCGAGAGAACCGATGCTGGAAGCATCTTCAACGAAAGGTGGCAGGAAAGTCGAGTGTGCTCCCTTCTCTTCGTGATGTTGTCCCAGTGCTGCCATGCTGTCTCACTGCGACTGCTACTGGAGGACGACGCTTCAAGAGTAAGACCTCTCAGGTTGGGCACCGTGGCCAAGGGAATCAAGAAGCCTTTTCGACCGGAGGGAAACGTCACAGGAAAGTCGAGGGAATCAGATGAGAGCCACATTGGAAAAATTCCCAATGAGATGGATGCTATTTCAAGCTTGGAGCTATCAGCAGAGCTAAGGTACCAAGAGAGGATAGCACACATTACATACCTTACCTTACGAGTACCGTAACCTGGAAGGTACGGTACCTTACCAATACCTTCATCCAGGTATTTTGGTGCATAGAAACCCCCACCGCCCCACCGCCCCACTGCCCCACTCTTTCATTGGAACCGCGGAGAACCGGCGTATCGGGGGCAAGAGAAGAGACCATCATGACGACTACGCGATTGATTAATCTCTTCTAGTCCTTGTACGGAGTAGTACCGTAGTCATGCTTCTACCTAATGAACCATTCCCGTATTACCCCGCCAGAAGAAAAGAAAAAGGCAGGTTGGTGGATGGATGGATTGAGGAATTGAACAAATGACGCCATCTTATCTTACAGTACGGAAGTACGGAAGTACGAGTACCGTAGCGCATTCCCCGCTTAAGGTCAGTCTGCACGTGTCTGCCAAGCCGCGGTTAAAGGTAGTGGAATATAGAACCCAATGCATGGGCGTCTGCTGCTCCAATCTCAGTACTAGTAGTATCATCGCCCACCTTTTCTCGTGCTTGACATGCAACAACCAAGAGTAGTAAGGTAGCACCATATCTCGAAGCTGGGAAGTCTTCATAGAAGTGCATGCACCAATGCTTCGCCTGGTCCGATGTCGTGGACTTTCGATTCAACACATCGTGCATCCAAGAGAAGGGGAAACTGTAAAGGATGATACTCCTTGAATTCAGACCGAGTACCGTGTGGCTGCTCTCAAGTTGGTCAGCACTATCAACAAAGCTGCCCTTGTCAAAAGTAAAAATGTATAATTGTTTGATATCTTTGTTTCCTTTACCTGCTTTTCCCTCACATCTTCCTGATCGTCGTCTCCTTTTTCTCGATCACCGTCATCACATTAGTCCTGTAAAGTTGGGAGCATCCCCAGCTCCTAACTATAAGCTCGAAGTCCACTGGAGCCCACGGTGAACGCCTGCGCCTTTACGCCGCCGCAATCTCCGTGAAAAATCTCTCCAACGTTTGGTTCACCTCATCTGGCTTCTCCAATTGTAGCCAGTGACCCGTGTCCACACTCTCGACCTTGAGATTCTTGACATATGGTCTCATACCCTGCTCTTGCATCGAGGGAATAGCGATGTAGTCATTAGCAGCAGTGATGAGCAAAGTTGGTTGCTTAATGTGGCTCTGCTCAGCCGCAAGGGTTGCTTCGTCGTGGACATTCACATTCGCCATCTGAGCTTTGTACCACATAAGAGGTGGACCGTAACCGCCATTCTCGGGTGCAAAGATCTGATCATGGATATCAATTTCTTCAGAGGAAACATAAGACGCCAGAGCCGAAGTTTTGCCTTCTGCAAACCATGATCTTGCAGCACCTATGAGGCACATGCGATCCTTGAGCGACACTGGGTCTGGACAATACGTCACAGAGTCCGTGCATTTGGCCTTTGTTGGGTACAACCATTAGCAAGATATAAAAGCCCAGACAATGATGGGGGACGATGATGAACAATGTTTTCGAATGGTACAGTGAGACTGCTACTTACATCACGATTCATCATATCCGCAGCGTCAGGATCGTTGAAGAAATACCAGTACCCAAAGATAGGATAGCCACACGTCTTCTCGGTAATCTCGTTAATCGCCTCCACGGAAAAAGGGCCAGAGGGCGCTTGATAAGCTACGTCCAAGAATGCAAAGCTGATGAATCGCTCGGGGAAGTAGTTTGCGAGCCGAGACATCAGGAAGGACCCGCTACGAGCCAGATTCACATCAGCTCTTTCTTTCGTGCCACAGGGATTGATACTCACAAATCATGTGCAACAGCCAGGACCTTACCGACTTTCTGAGCATCGAGGATACCCACTACCTCCTCGCTCATCTTCTTCATGCGGTAAGCTTCCAACATCTCGGGCTTGTCGGTACCTCCGTAACCTAGCAGATCAGGCGCGATGATTCCATACCCGAGTTTGGAGAAGTAACTGATCTGATGCCTCCAGTCGTACGAGGAACTCGGAAAGCCATGGAGAAACAAAATATAAGGCTTTTGGTAGGATGGTTTAGAATGGATATAGCTGTACGTTGTGCCGTTTGGCAATCGCGTCGTGGTGCTGAGCGAAGGAAATGCGATTTCCGCCATATTATTCTAGAGATAATAGGTGAATAGATATATACCTATATCATGAAGAAGGGTTTACGATACAGAAAGAGAAGCAATGAGTGATTGCTATATCGAGATCGCATTCACTTTTCACTTGGTAAGGACTCGCTCGGTCTTTCGGCATTTGAATGGTTGCATGATTACTCACTCACCTGTGACTCACCTACACCCCACCAACTCGGAAGCTGGCTTGGAGCAAAGTCATTGGCGTTGGTTGCGAATAAGGAATATGCATCGCCGGGGATCGAGAAGATGAGATCCCAGCGGCAGAACAAGGTCCTGGTAATGTCTATTTGTTGGTCTGTGTGCTCTTGTTTCTAGTTTGCAGGGCACTATTACATGGACGTTCTTGGTATACGAGGACACGAGGGTAGAAAGGCATATAGATATATTTGACTGAACTATCTAGTAGGTAGAGCATACGGGATGATGAAGGAAGGAAAGAAGTGGGCGAAGGGTAAATACCCATCCACTAGCGCCGGATAAATGCGGAGATTACTAACCACAGGGGTAACAGTACCGTTCCCTGTTTCCAACATTTCCAACAGACGTAGCTGACAGGTCTGTGGTGCCTTAGTTTGTTAGATTGTACCCATCAGCAGTAGCAGCGCTATATAACAACCTCATGCTACTTCTCAACGTTAGTGGCCCAGTCTCTTCGCTCTCCACCAGAACACGCTAAATGCTGCTGCAGCGAGAGCACAGGAACAGAATGCAAAGCCAGCCTGAATAGCTGTGCCATAGCACTCTCGGATAACAATGCGTATCTCTTCTGGATATTCTTGAATATACTCCATACTTTCCCGGATCCTCTCTATGATGTGATCCGCTTCTTGGCCTTTTAGGTGTAGGTGGAGCTGGGTGTCAAGAACGCGGTGGATAAGGATTCCGCACAAGGACACGCCTACTGCTGAGCCCAGAGACCTGAAGAGGAAAGAGCATGCGGTTGCAATTGCTTGGTCTTCAGAAGAGACATTGGACACTTGTATCTGTCAGTGGCAGCCTACGAGAGTGCTCGTCAATCGCTCACATATCGCTATCAAAGACGCAGTAACCACCATACCCTGTGGTATGAAACTGACGATGGAGCCACTATAGATACCTGGCAGAGAACCCCGACCCTGCCCTGCAGCCCAAGCAATTGGCATTGATCCTAGTGTGCCGGTTATTCCGGCGCATACACCAAGCCAGTAAAATTTCCCCGTCCTCTTGATGATGATGCCTCCCAGAAGCGTTCCCACTACAGAAGAGATGGCCAGGGGTATCATGCTAGCACCGGACTGCGCCGGACTCATCTGCAAGACGACCTGGAGGAACAAGGGGATGTAGAAACCAAAAGCCGTGAATGCTGCATAGCCAAAGAAGTTGCAGGCATAGCATACAAATAGTGCTTTGTTGAAAATGATATGGCCAGGGGTGAATGGCTCTGTGGCAAATTTAGTTTCCACCAGGAGGAAGCCGGCAATCAATGGGAGAGTGGCGCAAGTAAAGGCGATGGCATAGGGACTCCTCCATGAGACGTTGATACCGCGATCAAGGCCGAATAGGAGGGCAAACACCGTAGCTACCAGCAGAACAGCACCCAGGAAATCAATGCGTTGCAGTTGTTTCGTCCAAGCTAAATCATCTTGACGCTTGGGGAGGTGGAGGAAGAATCCTACAGCAATTATTGCGAGCAGGCACAGGGGTACCTGGCCGAGGAATGCCCTGTGATTCAGGTTGATACATAACCTCTCATCGGGGCGTTATTGACTTACCATCTCCAGCTAGTGCTCTGGACTATGATACCTCCTTTATTTCTGATATCAGCATCCATTCCCACAACGAGACTCAGGGAGGCCAGTACCAAGGGGCGCGCCAGAAGTGGATCCAAGAGCACCAATGAGGTTGAGATAACCCTGCCATGTGCCTCTCTCTCTCGTTGGAATAAAGTCGGACAGGAGTACGGTCACAACAATGCTCATACCGCCTCCTCCAATGCCTTGAACAACCTGCACTAATCAGGTACTCCACTCTGCATTTTGAGCACATAGGAAAGCTTACCCTCGACGCTATTAAAGCGGTCATTGTGCGGGCCAATCCACAACCAAGAGAGCCGAGTCCGAAAAGACTGTAGGCAAACAACAGACATGGCTTGCGTCCGAAGATATCGCTGAGCTTACCGTACAATGGCTGAGAGCATGTCATGGAGAGGAAATATCTATGTAGTTTCAGGTACTATGTCACCTCACAGAGATCACATCATACCCAGTTGCTATCCAGGAAACATTTTCCAAGGCATGTAGATCACTACCGATATTTCCATTAATGGCAAATACAATCGACTGGTCCAAAAATGCCAGAAGTACCTATGTTCATCAGCTTTTCTACAATCGTGTTGTTCCAATCCCAGAGACCGTACTCCGACACCCAGCACTGGTAGAATGTATTTAAGGCTTCTCGCTGTCCTCAAAGTGTCAGGATCATCTTCTTCACTAGGCTCTCCGCGTCTCTCGACATCGGCTTCGTTGGCATTATCATTTGGGGCCGACCCATTGTCGGTTGCTTTAACCCCGCTCGGAGCTGGAGTTACAGCACTGGTTGTCGCTGAGTCGTCAGTTTGACGCTGCCGGTGGTCTCGTCCAAGAAGAGGAGACCGTTCTGTAGCGGTGTGTGGACTTGACATGGTTTGTACTTCGAGACTAGTTGCTCTTTACAATGTGTGAGACAAATGCACATTGTTATATAGACCGGATAGATACGAATCTCTCTCTACAGCTGACGCTCGCGCGTACTGTAACGCGTGGATTGCCGCCGGTGTGGAACATCCACGACTTCAACGCAGGAAACGAAGTATCTATTCTTGTAACTTGTAACGTTCGGCAAATATGCATCAGATGTCCATCCCGCTAAAGTCCGCACTGTCTAAGGTAACGTTCGAAGTTTGATGGTTGATGGTTGATGGATCTGATATAGATATTAATCTATTCATAATGCAGTTACGGTTTACGGTTTTCCTACGCCGCGAGAAAAACAGGTTGGGCCAATCATCCACCGATGTTACCACCTCTGCATATCGATGCGGCAGCTATCCGGCACAGCTGATAAGAACTGGTGGTTGTGGCATGTTCCTGCCGACTTCCTCCTTCCAGAACTACTTGCACTGCAATATCTACATGATTGAGATTAGGAGTCACTCCATAAAGTTCAGCACTCTTTGGAATGCGCAGAAACTCTACTCTGTGCTATGAGTTATCCCTTCCGCTTGTACTAATATATATATTGGACCAGACAAGGAATTATCTACGACGTGACTCTCATCACTTTGCTGAACCCGCAACCCGTACCGTCGTACGGAATACATGTACCTGTCCCTGCTGACATCTGCGTATAAAGTGTGTTTCCATGCTGACAGGATCCTAGGTGCCTGGGCTTCAGCCACCAGCAATGAATGATGGTTTGTTCCAATAGGAATCATCCAAATACGATCTGCGATATCGAACCCCACATCAAAACCCATTCACGCCGTTTTACCCACAGCCTCCTGACGGCATTGCACGAATGAGTCGATGTATGTTGCTTTGATACATATGCCTGCATTCCTGCGTAACAGCCTTGAAAGTTGACTTCCTTGATTCTTTTCCACTATTCTATCTATCTGCTTAAAACATCTGCTCAACATACCAAGAAAACTATCTCACCATGTACAATACAGTCCCTATTGGCGGGCTGCACGTCGGTTTTGACTGTTACTGAGTTGAGAAGAAACGACCGCTAAGATCGTCTTAGGCGATACTCTGGACGCTTACCTCTGTCGCAACGAGACTATCGATCGGGCGATTCGCCATCCGATACGCCAATAAAAAGCGGCTCCTTTGGGACGATGCTTCCCACCTGCTCTCCTTGGTCTTCCTTGTTTGTCTTGCCATCGCCTACACCGCCAAAGGGTTCCCGTACTCCCAACGAATTGCGAGGATACAAATGAAGAAAGAGAAAGCACCACCGCTCAACGATGCGTTCTATCGTGAATACTTGCAATGCAGAGTAGCTGTTACACTTTTGGTTTTCTTTGTTCTGTGGACGGTTAAAGTTACCTTTCTGATCCTCTACCGCATCTTGTTTGACGTGTCTCGAACATTTCTTCGGATGTGGTGGGTAGTTGTGGGTCTTACTTTCGCCAGTTTCTGGGTTTGTATTGGAACCACTCTGACGCTCTGTGGGTCTGCGAGTGACCTTTACAATTTCCGTAGGTGGTTCTTCTCAGAATGGTAGAATTGCTTTCCGGAACTGAAGTTTACAGAAAAGTGCGCTTCGCCGACTACTCAGCATGCCGTAAGAGCTACATACAAGTACTGGTGTGCTCTTAATGTGCTAACAGATCTTGCTGGTATGACTTGAATCCAATCTATACAAATATGCGAGCTGACATCAAAGCTGCCTAGTTATGGCCTTACCAATATACATGTTATTAGGTTTGCAAATGCGCAAGGGCCAGAAGGCTGGTCTCGCTGGTGTCTTTTGTCTCGGTCTCGTGGTAGTTGTATTTGACATTCTCCGCACCGTTGAGTCCCTCGTCTCGGGGACCTTCTCGGGTGTTGCTTTGTGGTCAAGTATGGAGGTTTCCATGGCGGTAATCGTGGCTTCTCTGCCACCATATTGCACATTGCTTGGCAACAAAACAAGAAAGGGCACGGTTCGCTACCTCAGCTGGGACCGATATAAGCAATTCGACAAGAGTAACAGCCAAAAAGCTAGCACGGGCTTCGACAGCGCTAGAAGCTATCCGAACGGGGCCTTTCCAAGCGTCGACGAGGAAGCGCTTGAGTTACAGAGATCAGCGTCGTCGAGAAAGCGCTCATCGACGTTGTTGCCGGCTCCGCTGGCTCACTTTGGGGGATCAAAATGAATGTCCATTTTGCGAGTAATGTGAAACAGTGTCAGATGAAGCCCGGTGAAAAAAGCAAGGCAAATCCTGTAATCCAGATACTTTCAACATATATTCTCTACACTCTTCGCAGCATAGTCTTTTTCAACCACGTCACAACTGAAAATAAGCAGGTTTTAAGCAGTTTGAACCGAGCGAACGCGAAGATGTCGTGAATGTGTCCCGGCCTCACCCTCGAAACGCATCGCGAGTGACCATGACGCGATCAAAGGTCATTCTATCTAATTTAATTAAAATGTAAGTTTCTTACTTACCCGAAGTCATTACACTGTAGGTTTCTCGTTCATCTCAGTTCTGCAGCTTGTTCCACAAACATGGTTAGTTTCAGTCGTTGAGTAGATGACACAGTCACTGATATTTGGCCGCATATCTTATTTTGGCCTCTTATCACGCCTCCTTCACTCATCCTTATATAAACCTCATCGCTGTAACGCACCCAACTCGTCCTCGCTGCTTCCTGGGCCTCTTTTCCCCTCTCTTCGCCTCACTTTTCCAAATCTTTAACGTCGCTTCCCCTCTTCTCAATCTTGCCAGCTCCTTTCAACCTCTACGTCAGATGATCTCTTCCCCACCAGAAGGCTCGAGCTCCCTCTTGCTTGCCATGAGCTCTTTCGCACCACGATCCGCCAGTCTCTCCCGTGTCTGCGCACTACCTACTTGTTCTTCGGAATACCCTCTACCGAGCCTCAAACATGGTCATCGCACAAGCCCTCTGTGGCCGGCCGCTCAGCAGCCTGGTCCCGTGCCCGTCTCACCAGCACAGATCTTCCAGCCGTCCATCGCAGAAGACACAACATGCAGCCCTGCGATCAACGAGCCAGCGGCTGCGTGTCTCTGCAACACCAGCCTGCGTCACGCACTCATTGTTTGCGTGAGTCGAGCACTGATTAGAGCCGGTTTCGGGGCCGGACCGAGCACAAAGAGGTTGATGACAACATGCGGCTTGGGCAACAAAGAGCTTTGTCCTGAGACATGTGTTTCCGCCAAGTGTCATGGTTGAAGATCCTGTCCCACGTTCTCAAGGTGTCTGGGTTCCATCTTGTCAAAGGCGAATATGTTTCACGAGGCATAGTAATAGAGTGTTGAGCGCGATATATAACTTTCAATAGGATCCCTCACTGTGTACTTTCCGCTACTGAATTGCCGTAAGCATTCAACATACGCCATCTACCCTCTTTCTTCCTTCCTTCCACCGGCCAGCTCGAGCCGTACAACCGCTGTGCTGTATCCTACTCACTCAGACGCCATGCCATTCCCCGTCCCCGAAGACACACCCGCAAATAAAAACTGCTGTCTGGATTGTCACTACAACAGCCCATGATACTCCGAAAGATGTGAACGTTGTAACAAACCCCTGAAGCGAATTACCTCAGGCACGCTATCAATCACCAGCCACCTGTCCTCCATTCCCGGCGCATCATCTTCGGCTGGCCGCTTGGGGACGAAGGCCCCAGACATGGTGGAGCCTGGGATTGGAAATATGAAGAGAGAACGCATCGGGCATGATGCAGAATGGAGTTGGCGAGGAGGTCAGTGGACCAAGACAGGGTAGTCCGTGCGAAGAGTGTGATCACAGTATCTGGATTATGGTAATCGTTGGATATGCAAAGTCAATAAGCGTATTATTATTATTATTATTCGCATAGCTGAGATTGAGCATAATACACCCCGCGAACAGTTACAGATTCAAATCAAGATGAGGATTCAGACTGGTTCCCCAATCTCAAGTTGTTCAATCTGATGCTCTCCTCTCTAACAACCGCCACCCAATCGCGATATTCCTTACCTGCTCGTTCAGATCTCAAGTCTTCGGAGCTAAATCGGTAAGAATCCCACCACGCCCCGACATTCTCAAATCCTAATTGCATAAGTGCCTTCCTAAGAAACTGAGGCCAGCGCACGTCGAGCTTTGATCCGTAGTCTGTGATATCTGTGATAAACGCTCCGTCTGGATTTGGACAAGTGGCCACCCAGTAGCGGGGCCAGTATGCTGTAAAATCCCAGTTTATGATCTCTGCTAGCCGGCCTTTTTCGCCAGGTAATGGAGGATAAACAAAAATATTACGGGTCGTGAGCTTGGAGTTGTAAAGGACGAATTCAGGTCCAGAGTCGGGGATCAATGTCATGTTGGAACTTTCTTTCAGATGTGTCTTGAATCCTTCCTGCGAAAACCGAGGCCATTGGAACTGCTTCCAAGATTCGCTGTGTGGGACGTCTTTGAGCGGGAACCATCCGACAAGTCTAGTTTCTTGAACGCCATGTTGATCAAGCGTTTCCAGCATATTAGAGGTATGCTGTGTCAGTGTTTTAACATGAGCTGCAACCTGATCCGCGACGTCTTTGACCTGGCTGTCATCCATATAGACCAATGCTTCAGCCATCAGCACTCCCCATGCACGTTTCATGATCATAAAAGTTCGGGTCCAGGTGGGATCGATCCACTCATAGATAACCCGGGTTGTGGGAATCTCAGGGTGTTTATCATTGATGAATTTGACGGTACGACCTTCGAGCTGAGCGCCTTCCTGCCAGCTGACGACCTTGACGTACGTTTCAGGGGTGATATGCCAAATGCCGTAAGATGTGGTTGACACAAGTTTACCAGCTTGTGCCCATCCGGCGGCCTCAGAAGTCAAGGCTGGATCTTGTGGTCGAAGGCATAGAATGGCGCCATTATCCGCCCATTGTACCACAGCATCGCTTGGTACCATATCGGGAGAACTGTAGTGCTCACAAAAGAACATCGATCCCATCGCCCATCGCCCAACCAACTTGATAGACTTGCTCGCCGGGACATCCATCTCCCTGCCGTGCGTTAGTAGATCCTACGATGAAGGTAGTTTGAAAGCACATTCAAGCAAGGATGTAGTCAGACGGTCGACCTACTTGATAGCCATGGTGTCTGACAGGCTGCTTCTTCGTCAGAAGGCTTGCGTGTGCTACCAAGTAAACAAGAAAAGAATTTTGTTACCAGGATCGACTGCTAAACTCTCAGAACGTTGACTACTTAAAGATGATGGATCGAGCAATTTATCTCAAGTAGATGATGTTAACATATACGGTCTTCGAGATGCAAGCAGCCATTCAGCAGCTCGCATGTTCAAATCACTGCAAACATCGCTTGTACCAAGAGATAGTCGCGGCATGGAGTAGAAAACAAAGACAAGCACCTTACGATCATGGTCAAGTTCCATTTCCGGTATGATAAATCGAGCCATATATCTCAAGTAGACGGTGCGAAAATATACTGTCTTTAAGATGCAAGCAGCTATTCAGCAGCTCGCATAACCAAAGAGATAGTTGCGATATGCAGTAGAAGACAAAGACAACCACCTTACGATCACAGTCAAGTTCCATTTCCGGTTTAGCTCTGCTTGCAAATGATAAATCGAGCCATATATCTCAAGTAGACGGTGCGAAAATATACTGTCTTTAAGATGCAAGCAGCTATTCAGCAGCTCGCATAACCAAAGAGATAGTTGCGGTATGCAGTAGAAGACAAAGACAACCACCTTACGATCACAGTCAAGTTCCATTTCCGGTTTAGTTCTGCTTGCAAATGATAAATCGAGCCATGTATCTCAAGTAGACGGTGCGAAAATATACTGTCTTTGAGATGCAAGCAGCTGTTCAGCAGCTCGCATAACCAAAGAGATAGTTGCGGTATGCAGTAGAAGACAAAGACAACCACCTTACGATTACAGTCAAGTTCCATTATTCGGTTGGCTCAATCATTGCAGATGTTACCATACAGTACATTTCCTTTCATCCAGTCCCTAAGAAGCGAATAAACAATTTTCTGACAGTTGTTCGCAGGAATGAAAACGGAATGAATTTCGTGAAGACCCGTTCTATAGAGCCTGGCCAGCAAAGTAGACACCTAAGGACGAGGATTCGCAAAAGAGCGATCAACGTACGATGAGCTCTGTGAGTGGAACTGCGCGCTCGGGAGTCAGCCTTACAGGTCACGTTACCCCTCGGGGAACTCTACGACAGTACCTTACAGTAGAGTACCAACTGAAGCGCAGGCTTCTGCCTGCGATGTTTCCCACTCACGTGCAAGCCGAACGACATGATCGCAGCTTCATAAGGAACATTGATCAAAGATGTCGTTGCAGGAAGCTGACAGACAGCAGCTTCGAATAGCTGGCAACAGCAATGGATGGGCGACGAGCACCCCACCTTACACTCCCTACCGCACTACAGAAGGTCCAACGGCAAGGACTTAACTATGTGACACTTCGGTAACAGATAAGTTATAGCCTCAGAACCAAAGAACTGCACATTTCCGGCGCTGAGTATTTTGAATTGCGACCATGGCCTCTCTACTTCCGTACCAACAGCGCGACGCTCATAACCATCTGCCCATCACTTCCGACTCCATCATCAACATTCTACAGTTTCCCCTGCCGGTGCAGACTTGGCTTGACAGAGGTGTGAAACAACATGACTTGGCAGCCTCCCCGACCACATGATGTCTGCTCATGAAACCACAGCATTGTGCGACAACCAACGGATTTCGGGGCAGATACAGAGAAACAATCCCGAAATGAGAAGGCGAATGAGGCTGTGAGCAGTAAGACCGTGATGAAGGTGGAGAGCAAGAGAATTGATGCTGTTAATCGGGAATGGAATCAAGACTTCTTCCTGCCTTGGTCCAGAGTTTTTCCTCATTAAATTCCCACAACCAGAGATAGAGGGATTTTTCGAAGCTGCACTGAAGGGTGATCAGTCGATTGCTCGACCCGTCGTAATGATTGGTGTCGATTTGGAAATAAAAAGACGAAATTGGGGCAGTGATACTCGATCACTCGGTCCGGAGAGAAGACACGTCGATGGCCACATTTCTGATCAAGAATAGTCCTAATCTCAACATTGCCCTTGTGGGATATACTGCATGACATATCGCGTGATCTAGAGGCCAACACCGGATAGTCCAGAATTTACTAGCGAAGCCTGTCAATTTCGACCTCGAGTCGCCAAAAGGAGAGACCTCGCTTTCCCAAGCTACTTTGATGGAACATCATTCAACCGAGCAGCCACTTTCAGGGAAGTCGGCTGATATCAACGCCAATTCAGTGGGAGCTGACTCCATGCTATACCTAGCTACCTCGGGCGTGAGTTTGTCATTGGCACAAGTACTGCAGCATGATGGGGCTGAGGTTGAAGAAAGGATGGTATCTCAAGCCGCTGCACGAGGAGAGGATTCGATGTTGGAATTAATACCACTGTCGAAAATCCCAGTCAACGTCAATTTCAAGACTACGAATGAACAGGCTCCGCTGTTACAGGCTGTTGCTCAAGGGGATCAGAGAATTGCCAAGCTCTTGCTGGAGAGCGCGTGCTGTAGTCCAGGAGAGCATGTTGTGTGGGGCTGCCTCACCCGGCAAGTCATCGATTCTGAAATTGCTGCTCAAACACTCGAAATATTGATAAACGTTGGCCTGGAAAGCTGACTCACCTTCTGCATCGAAGTCAGCGGACCTTGCATGCCGATCAAATGAATGTACGACTGTCCGTGCTGGAACATGGCTTTTCTACGTTTTCTTTCATATCCAAACTTGGAATAGCATTTAATCAGGTGTATCGGCCTCTTCGTCTCCCAACCCAGTCAGTCGTGCCTAGAAGTATCGTATCTTGGATATCCTGTAGCTGTAGGCAAAGCAGAAAACTTCGTGCCAGAGATGCAGCGTTCGTACTCTCTTCACATCGTAAATCCCGCGTTGAAGAGATTTCACTCTCGAAAAGTGGGACACCATCGCGTTTTGTAATTGACGTTGTGCCGAACTTGGTGATGTTCGCCACCGTCGAGCATTGTTTCGGAAGTGTCTCTGGCCGTCGTCGTGGCATCTGACATCACCCCGAAGTGGACTTGCTCTTTACCGACAATCACCTTGTTCCTTCAATGAATCCCCTCACACCAAGTAAATCTACGTTTCGTCTCTCGATCTGTTCTCACCCCCATCATCTCAAGGGATTGTGCCTGTTGACGGTGGGTACTTGCTCAAGTTTGGCTCTTGAGCAACACGGGTAGGGCGGAATTGGACGAGCAGCCAACAGGGAGAATGGAGCAAAGCATGGCAGAGAACAGTTGTATTAGGTGACGGCAGAAAAGTAAGGACATCACCACAAAATAAATGCATATTGGCGAGCAACAGGCGAAGAAATGATCTGCTCAATGATTCTGCGCCGACCGGACGAGATGATTCAACATAGTTCCCCAGTATGAATCGGTGGGTTCAATCAAGCAGAGATTGTACCTTCGCCTTCTCGTTGCATTCTTTCAACTTTCCAGCCTGAGCATGTTGCTGCCCACGCCGCGCGCTTCTTTTCGATCGAAGCTCAGAAGCATATAGCGAAAAAGTACAAGAAAGGGCTTCATTGAGCCGCCAACCGCCATTCTACCACTTCAATGATGAGAAGCTTCGGAAGACGTAGTTTGGTCGATTTCCCAAGCTTTTCTCTCAGTCTTGTGGGGTGGCTATAAATAGAAACAGATAGCGCCAAACCGCATCGTCACACCAATGGAACGTTCAAAGCAAGTGAACCCAGATGGTTCCTCTTGCAACCCATAACGTCTCGCAAGAGACTAGAAACCCCTTGTTCGATATGAAGACCGAACTTGTGAGACTTACCTTGCGAGAGACTTGACTCGGCAAGCCTGCCGATCAAGTACGAAGTAGGATGACGAAGCTCAAATACCTGTTTAGCGTGGCGGAGTATTGACAGCCTCGTCTCTTGCTCACGCTCTGTCTTTACCGTACATCCTTTATCGATTGCTCTTCCTATGGAAGTCTCTATTTGCTCCTAGCCGTTACTTGCTCTTTTCCTTGTATACAGTCGCTTCTGGACTCTTATTGAGCCTTTGCCATTTACCTGTTGTTAACGCTACATGAACCAGATCAGATACACATCCCTGAGACCCGTTCCAGATATTCTACTCCCGTACGATGCATATCTTACTATGGCTTCTTCCCTCGTTGCCTGTGGCATTCGGAGCTGCATTGGTACCTCGCAACGCGACATATGCCTGCAACAACTCTCCAGACTTGTGCAGTAGATTGTATTCGAATGTCACATACCTTGGTGCTCACGACAGTCCTTTCCTGCGGAATAGTTCCAATGGCTATACCGATTCTGGTAACCAGTAAGCCAGTCCCTCTCTGGTGGCAAACGCATAGACTCACAGCCATAGAAATATAAACAGCTCAGCTCAATTAGATGCCGGCGTCCGACTCCTCACTGCACAAGTCCACAATAGCAACGGGGAATGGCACCTCTGTCACACAAGCTGTAGCTTGTTGGATGTCGGAAAATTGAGCGGTTGGCTATCAGAGATCAAGAGCTGGATGGACAATAACCCACACGAGGTGGTTACAATCCTTTTGGTGAACTCAGACAATGCACCAGCATCGGCTCTTGATTCAGAGTACAAAGCCGCCAACATCACCTCATACGCTTATACACCTCCAATTACAACAACTACCATAATGACCTGGCCAGCGCTGCAAGATATGATTTCAAATAATACGCGTCTTGTTACATTTGTCGCATCGTTACCTCCGTCATCAAACACAGTCGCTCCATATCTCCTTGATGAATTCACGTTCGTTTTCGAAAACAATTATGACGTTACAAGCCTGTCGAATTTTACCTGTACCCCGGACAGGCCTCCGGCTGTGCAGGGAAATACACAAATGGCTATAACATCTGGACGACTCCCCCTGATGAATCATTTCCTAGATACTCAGCAGGCTTTTTTCCAGACACCAGATTATGGGAATATAACAACCACGAATGCTCAAAGTGGAGCTGTTGGAAATCTGGGAGGAGCGGCCGCGAACTGCACAACCATCTATGGGAAAGCTCCTACATATGTCCTCGTGGATTTCTTCGATCAAGCCTCGGCCATTAGCACAGTCGATGCTCTCAATGGGATCACACCTGTAGGCCGAGCCGGACTATCCAATGTGGCGACTCAAGCCAGCACCTCTAGAGGCTTCGGAAGAATTGACGCAGTGAGCGGTGCGTTTACGAAAAGCCACTTGGGCCTCTTCTTTGTGGTTGGCTTAATGTGTCAACTATGAAAGGGCCTCTTTCGGATCATGGATTGACGATATGGAAGCATGGAAAATTAAGCTAGGGAAATATTGCATAGCACGGAGCAAGGGGCTACCTGGAAAGGGAATCACTGCATAGCGATGGGCGTTCTGCTGGATGTCATGACAGCCCAATAGCCATTGTATCGGGATACATATCATATTGTATACCCGGCCTTGAGCAACATGCAAGAGAGTACACTAGACTCATAGAAAGGATTTGAACATCTAGGATCGAGCCTGCTATTTAAGTGGTAATTCTTGTTTTTAGCACAGATAGAACATAGAAGCAATTCCGACCTCACAGCTAGATATGTATGCCTCCTTAGACTCATCCGACCCAGATGAGATCTCGACTCGCGCTACACGTTAACGGGCCGAACGCTGCATGATCGGTCCTTGCAATGCAACTGTTGATCCATCATGGCCTCCACATCGCCTAATGGCCAAACATCCAAAGCTTCGGTTTTGCACGGCGTGAAAGACCTTCGACTAGCACGTTCAATTCTTCCAAAATCACGAACCTCAGCTAATATAGCGCCCCATAGGAAGACCGTCATATTGGAGCTCCGGCGCCCACCGAGCTTCAGATCTCGGTTCGCTCAACTGGTCTTTGCGGCTCCGACCTCCACAACTACCACCACTACCGCAATGGAGATATATTGGTTCGAGAGCCCATGTCGCTGGGCCATGAATCCGCAGGAGTCTTGTCAGCAGTAGGATCCGCGGTGGAGGACTTTATGGTTGGGGACAGAGTGGCGTTGGAAGTGGGATTACCATGTACAACATGCAAGAGGTGTTTGGAAGGGAGATACAATATCTGCCAGGAATTGAAGTTTCGCAGTTCTGCAAAAGCTTTTCCACATTTCCAAGGCACGCTTCAGGAAAAAATTAATCATCCGGCGGCATGGTGTCACAAGTCCGTGTTCACGGTCTCTTCGTTGACTTGAAAGGTGTACTTTGGCTGAGATATGCAGGTTACCAGACAATGTTTCCTTCGATCTTGGGGCAATCCTCGAACCCCTCGGAGTGGCCATCCATGCCTCAAGAAGAGCCCAGATAGCCCCGGACTCTTCCACTCTTGTCTTCGGGGCTGGCGCCGTAGGCCTACTGTGTGCAGCAACGAGCAAGGTAGGGGGCTCTTCGAATGTTACCATCGCAGATATACAAGCAGAAAGGGTAGACTTTGCAATCAACAACGGATTCGCGCACTGCGGATTCGTCGTGCCTCGAAAACAGGGGCAGGGTATCGAGGAGAGGCTTCGGATTGCCAAAGAGACCGCAGCTATAGCAGCCGAAGTCAGGACCGCCGGAGGCTCTAGTCTGGGCGAATATGACACTGTGTTTGAATGCACGGGAGTCGAATCATGTACGCAAGCTGCTATCTACGTAAGATCGAAGCATCACCCCATGAAGAACGCATCGCTGACTGAAGCAGGCAACACGCGCTGGTGGAAAAGTTGTGATAGTCGGTATGGGAAATCCTGTACAGACATTGCCAATCTCAGCAGCTGCACTGCGTGAAGTCGATATTATAGGGACATTTCGATACGCCAATACCTACCCGAGGGCAATCGAGCTTGTTGCGAGCAAAGACTCGGGGCTGCCAGATCTTCAGAAGCTCGTGACCCATCGCTATCATAGCCTAGAAAGTGTCCCACAAGCCTTTGAGACGGCGGGTAAGACAAGTGACGAAGATGGAAAACTTGTTTTGAAAGTGATCGTCGAGATGGGCAAGAAAGAAGATGATGGGTAATCGGAGGCTTCGAGCCAAGAAAGAGTTCTCACGTTGGATTTCCGATTATTAACGCGTACAGAATAGCAACCATATAAAATAACACCACGGAAATTTTCCTCCGCTCCGTGGTTCGTAGAGAGCGCAGCAATTCCCCCTACTGGGTACAGAACGTTGAATCATGCTGAAAGATTTCGGGCAACTTGGATCAGAGGGCAGACCGTCCATTGTTTGAAGGCAGCGCCCGCCGGCCCCTGGGGGGGAAGCTCGCCAAAAATTCCAGGACAAACTCCTTCGAAGCCACGCGAGCTATTTCCCTGCCGAAAGAGGTGATGTTCCTCAGTCCTTGGGAGTCCTGACGACAATTCAACGATTGTAGGTTGAACCCTGAGTATCCGGGACACACTCATTGTCTCAAATCGCAAGCGTGGGGCAACCTGTAGGGGGAATCTCTTGAAATTTCTTACCACAGCTCTTCGCAAGTGCCTTCGAATATCACATTTTCATAGATTCGGAGATTCTTGGAGCATACATTTGTAGACTGTCCTTCCCGGAAACCCCGAGTGAATCCCGGTTCTGTACATCGAATTTATTAAGCCAACATTTCCACTCCCGACCTCATGTGATTTGTTTCGCCGTTTAATGTTAGGCCTTGAATTTATTAAGAGCAGCGTCAAGTCTACGGTCGAAGCCGTTGGAGGAATTGAGGATTTACGATGGCACTTGCAAAGCTCACCGTGAGCTGTGCCGGCCTTGGACGTATGGGGAAACGACGTGCCCTCCATTGTTCAAACCGCACTCCTTGACTAGAGCTAGTCGCTGCTCGTACTCCTGATGATACGGACCTTCAATGGGCAAAGACAGCCCTCGAGCCTTATGGAATTAAGCAATATAAATCCTGCGATGACATTCTATGCAAGAGTGTCTGCAAGCAGTGGTCATCGCATTCTTGACAACAGAACATGTCGAACAAGCAATCATATCTATAGAAGCGAATAAGCACGTGCTCTGCGAGCACCCATTCTCCACGAGCGTCGAAACAATAAATCGCGCCTCCCATCGAATCATCTCTCTGGACCCCATGAAAAAAACAATCCACAGTCCCAATCCGTGGTCGACGCTCGCAAAGAAGACCCCATCCGAAAGACGTTTGCGGTATCCTCCGCAGCTTCGACTCTTCCTACTTCGACGCCTTGTCAAAGACTGACGCTGGCCGCATAGGCCGCCCTTCCATCTCCCGCAGCCAAACATGCGTCGCTTATGCAGAACCTTTAAAGGGTATATCCCTGAACTGCAGTATCCATGCCATCGATCTGGCGCTATGGTGTCTCGGCCAAAACAGCATCGCCAAGTCCGTCGTCGCAAGTGTTATCACCGCCGTACAGCCCGAGCCGCGCCGGTACGGAGACAGGGACAACGCCGTCGGCATTGTCGAATTCTACGGCGGCCGCATCGCATACGTTTACTGCTTCCGGAAATCACCGGCACCAAGGGCAAGCTGACCGTCAACATGAACGCCGCGTCTAAACTCATCGGCGTCTACGGTTCCTAGGGGACTTGGAGGGAGTTCTAGAGACCTGCTACGGGCAATTCGAGCAGGCGTTTTTGATGGAGGCAAATGAATTCACGCCGTGCTGTCTGAATGCGGCGGTGCCGGTGAGGCTGAGTGGGGCCGTGAAGGCCGTGGGAATTGGGTGTGCGTTGCAGAAGTGTTTGAGGTTGAGCGGGACAATATGGTTTGATGAGTTTGGGAGGTGGGTGGGGATGGCGAGGTTAGAGAGAAAGAGTGTGAGGTGTGTTGCATTGCATAGACTTTTTGGGTATGGCTGTTCATCAATATATAATAAACAATGCTACGTTGGCTAACGAAGTTTTTACCATTGACTGATGCTTATGGGACTCTAAGATACTGCTACACCACCTTTTCTGAGAAACCCGGAAGTGTTCAGCTAGGGAGAAGCAGGACTCGAGCAGATGATTATGTCGACTCTCGAGAACTTCTCACGACGGTTCGAACCGCTATCAATCGTTTAATGATGAAGAATAGGAGATTTTCGGACCATGGTATTAAGATTTTGTTTCCGGCTCCGAGAAGAGTGCAACGAAAGGTCAGAGTATGACGACTCGCATCAAATGGACAGCAGCGAAGTAGTTTTGAATACAAAGCGCTAAAGCTAACAGAAGTGCAAGTGGAAAAGCTTCAGATCGAAGATTCATGCATCGATAATGTTCAGCAATTCAAGATTGAGACCAATGTTCGAGCTCGCCAGGTCGAATTTTAGCGGTACAAGAAAGAGCTTTGGTCCATATTGAGTGTACACATATTGATCCCTGCCTATGCAAAAAGCGTCTTGGAACCTTTCACTTTCGTGTTTAATAGCTGTGGATAGGGACTATATATCATTCAAGTACTGATTTCTCACTTGTTGTCGCTGTAATCTCGTTGGCCTTGAATGGGGTATGCGCCGTAATCTTGGGGTAGTCCAATTACGAAGCTTCCCAACCCAATAATTCACAACTCGTACTTCTTTGTTCATAATCCCAAACTCTAGCTCCGGAGAATGGCTTGTGCTCTTCGGCGCTCATACCGGTTTGGGCTTGACGTCCTTTAGAAATCAGAGAGAGTTTGGTATGGTGGATGCAGCAGGGTAAGGACGGGGCACCGTTGCATCTGACGTAGCAAACAACAAAGACCATTCTGTTAAGGAGATCGCAGGTTTATGGGAAGATGAGCATTATAGTCCGATGGTGTTGCTAATGGGGAATGAGAATCGGGAGTAAGATACGGAACCGCGAGAGGGAGAAAGGCACCAAGCATTGAGCTGACCGTGGGTAGTGGCGACCTCCACGACATATCTTGCCTCAATTGTCAGATGTCGGCCTGGCTCCATGCTTTTGTAGACCATGATGATCTGATTATGGAGGTGGACTCCTGCACCAGGTTAGCTCTTAAGTAAAAGCCAACGAACTTCAGACATGCTTCCTGCTTGGAGGCTGAGGATGCAAAATAATTTCTTCACATCCAGGCCTGTGCTTAGACAGTTCATGATCTTTTGGGCGTGCCTATGTAGTCCACAAGGTCCAGGCTTCCATGTTGAGAGCTAGCACATCGATGTAGAAGATCACCAGCAATAAACCCCGAACCGATTATCTTAACCCTCTACGATCCAAATCTAACATCTGATTCGATGACAAACGTGCTCCATGGTAGAACCCGATCCCACATTGTACGATGCAGGATATATTATCAGAGGCTGCCCGACATAACCCCTACTGGTCAAGGTTGCTAAAGGCCCATTTACAACTTCAGGCCCCCTTCAGTTGTGCTGTATGGCCGATGAATCCTGTCAACGAGGTGCAACTACTTCTTCAGATTCTAAACCTTTATAGCAGAAGGAATATCCAAGTGCTCAATACACATGTGAATGCATCCTTAGAAGACAGAAGTCCTTAAAGGACACCTACTACCGTTACGACGATATTATCTGGAGATCTGGGGTCCCGTTTCGATGGATGATTTCTGTTCTCCCGCCTTATATTCACCTACCACAAGCGCCAAAACGCTGCTTGCAAAGCTTTGTAGGGATCGTGAGGTGTAAAATCTCCAACATCCAAACCGTTGCTAGACTCCCACTACTAATGATGGGCGACCTTGAGCGAAATGTCATCTTTGCACTTATGAAACCCGTTTTCGCCGCCGCTCCATCGGATGTGCATGCGGCTTTCTATTCGAATCAGGTGTCTTTCAAGCGCTACTAACACTGGCTCAGTCATCTCCGGGGTCCACTCTTTGATTAGTTCTGGGCGAGCGGACAATATCTCGAATGTTTTCTGTTGTATTAATTGGAGTCGATCGTCGTGTTGTCGGACTAGGGCTGGCAACCAGCCTCTAATGTAATCTGGGTGGTCCAGCAATAAAATCCAGTTCTCGTCATGTATAGGTCCACAGCGGTGGTAGTACATTTTTGCAACTTGCCAAGCCAGCTTGTTACCACCCAACAAGAGGAAAACTCGAACAAATTTGTTGAAGTTGATATTTGATATGTCGTTGAGATGACTGTCTGTACCGTCTTGTAGGGCTTCTAGCATTTTATCCCATTCGGAGAAGAGAATCTGAAAGATGCAGAGCCATTCCTGCTCCTTACGCTTGCCATCCCACCCCTGGAATGTCCGTCGGTGGGGCTCTAGATCTATGAACTCGGTGAGAAGTGTCGTGATGGGCAGCCACTGTCGTGAATTTCCTTTGTTTCTGGACTTCATCGTCGATACATACGCCATTACGGCCGCTGGGGATCCCCTTCGTACAGCTTCTATCATGAAGAACTCGAGTAGCTGCTCTGGCAATGCAACTCCCATACATTTCAGACGTGCGATTATTGCATTGACGTCGTTTAGTGCTTCGATTTCTGTAGAGTGATGCCAACACCTCTTTAGCGCACTTATCAACTCAGGATAGACTGTACAAAGCCGAAGACCATCTTCGTGGCTGACCACATTTTCCTGGATGGCATATAGAAGCTCCTGTCGGGATTTGATTATCTTGAGTCTTTGCCCTATGTCTCCATGTGATGTCTGATGTTGGCGCTGTTTCTGTAGGATTCTCTTCTCGAAGAGGGCATTACGAATTGCTGGCACGATCCTAGGCTGAAGCTTGAGTTGAGGAGCCTCCTTTGTGGCTACATCAAAGTCGAGGTCTGAGGAAACGCTAGCACTGATAGACCTTCTAGGAGCAGTGCTTCTTATACCGCATAGTATCTTAAAGATATGAATGCAACCTCTATTGAGACTGTGTTGCTGGAGCATTGGATGCAAAGGTCCTTGAGCAGCATGATTCTGTTAGGCTCCGCTGCAAGCTCCGCAACCTGAGCTTTGGCGCTAGTAGCCCTATTGATTCTAGTTCCTGAAGCCTCTTATTTTGCTACAATCTCCCCCATATTATCATTCTACTGATCCTCGCTGATCCATATCAAATTAGAGGAACGGATAATACCAACATATTTGATGATGCGTCTGTCAAAAAAGCGCAAGATTGCGGCGACTGTGGACCAGCAGAACGAGACCACTGTTGAAGAAGCCCGGCCGGTGGTAGATACTGCTGAATCTCAAGAAACGGTAGCATCGGACCAGCCTCAGCAGAAAGCCAGTACCGAAAAGGAAAACACATCAGATGCAGCACAGGCAGCGGTGCAAAATGACGAGAGACAGGCAAGGTTCAAAGCCCTTCAGGCGCGTGCGGTATGTCCCATCAGCTTTCTACTTTGTTCGCACGGCTATGCACACCCTCGATTAAAACCTGACCTAAAGTGCTGGCTGATATCACGTTCAGAAGAAATCCGCTCAACGTAACCTCAAGGAAGCCGCGGCTGAGTCCCAAAGACTGGCCACGGACCCAAATCTCCTGGCTTCGCTATCCCGCAAACAGGCCTTTGCATCACATAACCTCCTTAAGGCTGATACAGCTGCTGCTGGCGAAGACTTTGAAAGGAAACGAGCATGGGATTGGACGGTTGATGAGTCGGAAAAGTGGGATAAGCGGATGGAGAAGAAAGAGAAGCACCGAGAAGATGTAGCATTCCAGGATTACCGTCAAGACTCACGGAAGATCTATAAACGGCAGCTACGAGAGATGAAGCCGGACATGGAATTATACGAAAAGGAGAAAGCGGCAGCTGTCCAGAAGGCCGCCCTCAGTGGGGGTCTGGAGATTGTAGAGACAGAAGATGGGGAATTGGTCGCTGTGGATAAGAATGGCACGTTCTACTCTACAGCTGACAGCACAGACTTTGTCGAAAATAAGCCTGATCGAGCGGCTGTGGACCGGCTTGTTAGCGATCTTCGGAAGGCTGAGGAAGTACGGTTGAAAAAGAGGAGGGATCGAGGCAAGGGTGATGATGAAGGTGATGTTACGTACATCAACGACAAGAACAAGCAGTAAGTTTTAGAAGCACCGTCTGTGTACATTCGAGGATTCTGACCATATCCCAGATTCAACCAGAAGCTTGCGAGATTCTACAACAAGGTAAGAACAGCCCTGGTACCCATCTACTGCTAGACTGACATCAACTTCAGTACACCGCGGAGATTAGAGATAGCTTTGAGCGTGGAACAATGATTTAAATGGCAAAAGTGGAGAAAAGATTCCAGGGCGGGCAGCAATGAGTGTTCCATGGCTTGATCGAATATGTCGATCAAGGATCCCAATGGTAGTCTGCCCGATCTACAGGCATTGCCATGGTATGACATGTTTATAGCATGCCTCTCCTCCAAGCCTTGGTAGCAAGTGCCTCAATATCAGTGGTCCCGACCACGCCTTTGACACCCTCATCTCCAATGGCCTCAACAACAGCCTCTGCAACTAGATCCACCTTCAACGGCTTCTCCACTGCAGCTCCAGCTAACCACGTTAACCGGCCTCCAATCATGCCATTGACCATATTACCTGCACTACCAGCAAACGCTATTGGGAGGGTGAATTTGCGTGAACTATCATACAGAAATCCAGGTCGAATGAAGATGCTTCTTAGCTTTGGTAGTGATGAGGCTATTGTGGATTCGGCCTCTCTTTTCGTTGTTATATATCGTTTTGGGAGCATAGGCGCTCCGGCTGCGGCAGATATGAAAACGAATGACGGGACGTTCTGAAAGGATGCTTCTTGGGCCAGGGTAATTGCTAGAGGATTCCTCGGTATTAGGCTGATATCATAGATTGACACCAGCAGTGTTTCATACCTGTATCTCTATTCATAAGCTCATACGTTAACTGTCCGTCTTTCTCCTGTGACTCCAACGCCTCTCCCTCTTTCCTTTCCAAGGGGTTCTGACTTCCTCCTTTCGTAGCACTAAATGCTCTTGATAAACCTCCCCATATCGACTCCTTCCCAGTGAGCACTCCTTTATAGTCCGCCTCTAGCAGTATCCCCATCGAATGCACAACCGCATCGGCATCTTTCAGCATAGATTTGTAGGTAGCTGGCTTCAGGATGTCTGCTTTTGCCCATGAAACAGAGGTTGACCATGGTGGAGGATCGGGTGAGGAAGACACAGATGACCAGGTGGGCTCGCCGGAGCGGCTGATGGAAGTTACGTCCCATCCTCGACCGACAGCGACTTTGCAGATTCGCGAACCTTGGTGGTTTTAGCTGAGAGCTTGTGGAACAAGGCCTATAAACAATTACCAAGGAAGCCATTTCCCCCACAGACAACAATCCTCTTCTTCGCCATATCTCAGATCTTAAGACAAGGAAGATACAATCTCATCGAGGATTGTACTCGCACTTCATGCCCGATTCTGGAGCTTTGTTTCTCTGAATGCACTATTGACGACATTGCTTGTCGGCGACTCGGCGAAATCGACTTTGTTACAGGGATCAGCTCATGTCAAATCTGATCTGATTAGATCTTCACATGTCCCCTTCGTCGACTTCTTCTCCATTTGCGCCTCTGCTCCTCCAAGCATTGAATTACTTGAACATCTTCTTACCTCGACGTTGAAAGTGTGGATATGTGTTGTAGAGCGTTATTGGAGTAACCTTGTAAGGGCTTGACACAAGTGGAAAGCACAACACAGCAGTGGGAAGTGCACCTGCATATTCACCAGAACCTCATGCCTGCACCATCAGGAGCAAAGCGAGTGAAGGTACGTAAGATCTTAGAGACCAGGAAAATTGTATTGTTTAAATAGCCACTTTCTCTTCGAATTCTGCACATACACACAAGATGCCGTACAACCGCAATTCTGCTAAACCTCGGCGTGTCAAGGGTGTCTCTATCTACCGACCTTTCGGTTCGTCAAAGCACGTTACTCGGTATCTTAAGTGCTCTGACTGACCATCATTACTCTTTAGTCTTTGGCAGTATCGCCAAACCCATCGACCCGAACCATCGCCCTCTAGGTATCAACGCCGAACACACACATCAATGGTCCGTCTACGTCAAGGGTGTTGACAACGAGGACATATCCTACTGGCTAAAAAAAGTCCAATTCAAGCTGCACGAAACCTACACAAACTCGCTGCGTACCGTAGAAGCCCCGCCATTCGAAGTTACCGAGACAGGATGGGGAGAGTTCGAAGTCCAGATTAAGCTCTACTTTGTCCCGGAAGCGAACGAGAAGGCGCAGACGTTGTGGCACGCTCTGAAACTACATCCGTACGGTCCAGATGCTGAGGGGCAGAGGGAGAGGAAGGAAGCTGTAGTCTCGCAGAACTATGAGGAGATCATTTTCAATGAGCCCGTGGAGCCATTTTACGAGCTCCTGACTAGTGGCGCCTCTCCACAGCCTACGAGGGGTAAAGGCTCAAAGGGTTCAAAGCAGGCAATGATGAAGCGGAATAGCGAGAGATCCGCCGAGATTCCATACTCGGAAAGTGCGGAAAACCCCTACAGTCAGAAAACCGAGGGCACAGAGTTGGATCGGCTGAATGAGGCGATCAAGACGGTGGAGCAGATGGTCAAGGATGAGAGAACAAAATTGGCGGAGAGGGAGAAGGTTCTGACGGAGTTGAGAAAAAGTGAGGGAATCCCGATCAAGACAAAATAAAATTTCGGTAACCTCTGAGGCTTAGCGGAAAAGTGCATGCGGCGTTCAGTTAGGATATGGAGAGCTGAAGAATGTGATCCTGAAACAAGATATGACGTACAGGAGTTGCTTTTTAACCATGGTCGAAATGATTCTATGATCGTTCTGTTGCAACGTTAAGAACGAGGTCGACGGACTCATTTGATTGTCTATTCTATCTAAACCTTGACCATTTCTCATTCTATAAATCACCGGTCTAGCAGGAAGACTTTGCAATTCGGTTTTTCAAAGCTTTGCTGGCGTCTCACGTTGAGAGTGCTTACTGATATTGAGCAACAGTAGGGAAGATCCCCCGTCTTTGCCTACAATCCAAAATATTTCACCCTCTCCTCCACCGGCTCGAATTTCTTCTCGCCTGGTTGTCCAGTTGGCTTCCCGAAAACCAACTGTGACTTCAAAGCCCAGGTCTCAGGGACATTGAACTCGGTTTGAAGGCGGACGTCCATCAGAGGATTGTAATGCTGAAGGTTACATCCGAGACCCTCTGCTTCGAGAGCCGTCCATACTACGGTCCTGGAGTTTAGCGCTATATTAATCATAAAGATCCAGGTGCAACTCACGGATGTAAGTCATCATGCCATTGGTTTGCTCGGACCCTATGCGCCTAATCAGTCTATAGATCAGGAGACGACAATAGCAACACCTACATTGTGGGAACTTGTCCTCATACATCTTGAATTTCTGTTGGAACTCGTGAATCCTCGTGGTATCCTCGTAGAGCATGATCTATGGCCACATCTTATCAGCATTCTCCCATTGTCCAAAACGAACCCCGACTCTCGACGCACAGTGCCATAAGCCGCCCTAAATCCATCAAACCGCTCCTTGGCAGGCTTGAATTTGTCCTCGGGCAACTGCTGTTTGTACACCTCGGTGGTCGCGTCCCACATCTTGACATGGTGCTCCTTGAGCAGCACAACCATGCGGGTGGTCTGCGAGTTGAAGGAGCTGGGGGTGTGGAGCATAGCGTCGTTGACGATTTCCTTGATGCGGGAGTCCGGGATGGTGGATTCGTTGCTCAACTGGTACATCGTGCGGCGGGCCTTGACGGCGTCGAAAAAGGCATTGCAGTTGGGAGCCATGGTGCTGGTTGCGCTGGCGAAGGTGCGGGAAGAGGGTTGGTGGACTTGGGAGGATATTCTGGAGGTGGGGAGGATTTTGCTCGCTGTGGTGGGGAGAAAGCGTCGAGCCAGCGTTGCAGCCATTTGTGGGAACATCGGGAACTGCAGGCTTAGTAGCACAACTACGAGGGCAATCGATACCCCGAAGGTGGTCCGCATTGGAGTCTACCTACCTTACAATAGGTCATTACATATCACGAGAAAGTACAGTACCGTAGTAGTACCTGAGTTATGCAGCGTTCGATGATCGAGATCTTATCGATAACAGCCTTACTCATAGTGGGGGTTTTAGGCGGCCAGTCCAGGTACAGTACCTTCTCCAATCGTTACACACCACCTGCACACACTGCCATATCCATTCTCAACGTCGTGATCCTCTGTGTATTCCGTGTCCGTATCCGTATCCGTAACAGCTACCCATGGCGGCACAACAAATCACCCTCCGCCCACCCACAACATCCCCCCTCCCCACCACCAGCAGCTTCACCCCTCCAACAACTGACTGGCTCTCAGGAACATGGCATGTCACCCACTCCACCCTCCCGATGTGGTCCTCGAAACGCAACGTAACCATCACCTACAAGACCCTCCCTCCAACCCCTGGTAGCACACCCCAAGAAACCACCGACCGGCTTGACAGTACTGTCTCCTATCAGCCGCTTACCTCTGATAAGCTCAAAACCGTCCACGGCGTCGAGACTGCCAGTGGCAAGGACACTGGTGCTTGGGACTGGCGGGGGAAGGGCTGGTTGATGATAGCTTCCTCGCATTGGGAGGTGTTGGGTTGGGGAGACTTGGAAGGGGAGGGGCAGTGGGCGGTCACGTATTTTGCGAAGACATTGTTTACGCCTGCTGGGATTGATATCTATGCAAGGGAAAAGAATGGACTACCGGGAGAGGTAGTAGAGGGGATTAAGAGTGCGTTGGGAGGCATTGGGGATGAAGCGGTGAAGAAGCTGGCGGGGGAGGTCTTTGAGGTCAAGAGGGATTAGGGAATGGCCTACGGATGCGACAAGAGTTTGGGTTGGTCAGTAGCTGTGATGTTGAACTACCGACCCTTCTTGCATGGCATGGTACATGGACGAGAGGGCGTCCCTCACCGTCCACGGTTACTCCAGCATATGCCTTGAGACTAACGCAGGACTATTAGCGAACCCGAATCCAAACTCACGTTTGAGTGCACCCCCCTTTTTCCATTCCCTTCTTAGGATGACTGCTCGACCAGACTACGGTGAAAGGCCTTTAGCTCTTTCGGTTTGATCGGCGAGTGCAAAGCCTGGAGAATCCTAGAGCGAATGCGGTGTCCCAACGCTGCGCAAAGAGCAAAGCAACAAATCGCTTCAATATTCTTGAACGCTCGAGGCTTAAATCCTTGGATTTCTCCCCTTTTGCTTGCGAAATTTGCCTAAGCGAAGGTTCAATGAGGGCTGTCAAGCATGATCTCTTGGTCCCTGTTACAGAGTGCGCGACGACGAGGATTGAATGTATCGATGGGGTTTTCCGCGAGATTTATTAATAATGGACAGAAATATCAAGTCGGGAATTTTGGGTGCCATCGACCGAGTCGCTAGGAAACTAATACGACGGTATGCTAGATGATTGCTACAATCTGTGGTTGTCAATTAGGATCCTGAATATCTCAGAAACGAAAGTCTGCATTTCCTAAACTGAAGTGCTCCCATTTCCTGCCCCTGGAATGGCTCGCGGTGGGGTCCGATAACATCGGCGAGTTTTCACTAGCGTATATTCGTCGATGGTGACCCCGGGCTAGGAGCCATAATGGCCATATCATGACCGTGCCATCCGTGAGTTGTGCCTGATTGGCTTATCGTCGGACCTTCAATCGATTGATACCTAGAGACAATTGCTCGAGCCGCATCGCTGCACTAGCTGCAAGCGTACGGACTGTATTCGGGGCCAGAAAATCAGGAGTTGAGAGATATGCCTTGTTGCTCTAGCGAAGCAGTTCACCACAATTGGCCGCTGAAGAAAGAAAGATTTGTAAGAAGGCTTATCAGGATGACACTAATAACCCTCTTATTATAAAAGGGCTGTTGTAAAGAAAATCAGAGCTTGGTATATAAAAGCAAGTAGCTTTTGGTCTGGCAGGATACTTCCACGGCCTATAGTCAATCATGCTCTCATTAACTTTGTGCTTTAGCTGTTCCAAATTACAGCCCTTTTTCGAGGCAAGCGGCTCGTACGTAAGGTACTATAAATCTTTCAAGCCAGTCTCCCGTCTTCAAACATGATTCATTCTCAAGCCCTAGGGTGGAAGATGTTACTTCATGCTATACCACGTCAAGAAACTTATGACGCTTAAGACATAATCGTAGCCTGGAGCGCTAACGGCCGGATTGTCGTTTACAGCCTCGAGTACTCTGGCAATGGCAGTGGTTACACCAGCCCGACTTTTGGCCGTGATTGGGTCCTGCCCGGTCACGAGATGCCTGAGACTGTGGAATAGGTTGTCCTTAATGGCTAGAATAGTCTGTATAACAATAAGGGCGGCCGAGGAGATAACAATGAATTTGTAAGCTCCCTGGTATGCTCGGTGAATATGCTTCCGTCTGAAGTGGCTATTCTTGAAGCTTCTTGGGATGACGAGTGGGAGAAGAAGAGGACAGAAGAGGAGAAATCGGATGATGAAGACAATTGGGACGAACATGTGAGTGCCTACCAAGAACGGGGCTAGGAATATGGACATGGTATATGGCGCGAGAGGCAATAGCTGTAATGCTGGTTTTGGAGTCAACATCACACCTTCGGGATCCGAGATTGGTGTCAACATGGTTGCTAGGAAAAAGAGATTCTGTGCGAATGACACAGGGAGGATCTGTCCGATCAAAAGAAAGGCCCAGAGTCCTGGGATTCTTCTTCCCCGGCCTTGAAATGAGAGATTGCATCAGTGTTTCGAACAAAATACGGTGAGAATATATAAAAGCCTGTCCACACCTTCAATGCTCATGAAGAAACTCCAAGCCATTGTACCCGATAAAGCCTGCTGAGTCCACCAGTACCTAGCGCTACTTCCGCAGATGATCTCTGCAAAATCTCGAAATATGGTCGAAGACGTCAACCATTCCCAAGCGCAGATACGAGTTGTCCCGTGCTGTATATCAATGAGGCCGTCGTGGCCAAGGAATTTCTGCGGTAGTTCTATACCCTGTTCTAAAGCCCAGGCTTTATACGAATAGACGAGGAAACTCATCATATGATATGAGAGAACCGCAAAGCTCAATGTTGAGAGTGCTCTGAATATCTGTACTTTGTTCTCATGAGAAGACCTTTGGTGCTTCTTTGTACTAGACGAAGACAATGAGCGATGAGTGCTCTCCGGACTATATAACTGATGATGCCGGTGAAGAAGAGAGCTGAAACGACATAGATGATGAAGATTACAGTGCCAGCCAAATTAGATTCAGAAGAGACAGACGCAGACGATGTCAAAAGCGAGGCTCGAATACGCTGTATTATATTCCCTCTAGAGGCATCTGGTACCGTAAATTACACAATAGCCGAAACGACTTTCACGACCCCAGATTTTGATCTGGTTCAAAGCCTCGTGTCACTTCTTTACTTCAATTGAGCTCGCTCTTTCGACGTTGCGGTTTCTCCATCTTGGTGATATCTTTCGTCATGGGCGACTACCTAAAAGGTCTCTTCGGAGCCCAGAAGCCTATGGCTTCACCAGTCTCTACCGGTGACGATGCCGGTACGTTCAATCACATCCACTCTGCAATGGTATCCGAGTTGGCCTAACTTATGCAAATAGACTTCGCCGACTTTGCTGGGGCACCAGATCCTACCCCGGCTTCCATTTCCGCCATTCCAGCTCAACCTTCAGGACCACAAGCAGCAGAGCCTACCTCCCAATTCGGGCAAGGAATCGCTTATACAAAGTGGTACAGAGTCTGGGAGCGAGCGTCACCGCGTGACTTTTATCAAGAAGGAATTGTCCTCCCATTCGTCCTCTTGATTTTCGGGTTTCACCTGTGGGGTCGCCGCAAGAATAGAAGTAAGGCGAAGAGCTGGATCAGAGCGCATGGAACAGCCTTGGAAAAGGAGTATGCAGTTGTTGGCTTTGGGGGGAGAAAAGCACCTGCGGCCGACGGCGAGCAGACCTCTGCTGTGGCAGAGGCACTGGCATTGGATAAAATCCCCCAGACTTTACTCAAGGAAAAGACCGCGCAAGAATTTGTGACTTATGCCACTGGACGGCAAAATGTCGCGTTTGTTGACATAAAGCTCACCCTCTACAAACGATACAACCCTGCAATTTTACTCGTAGAATGGATCATGAGCTTCTTCCTCGATAGCGTTCGCCCGCCGACAGAAAGGATGGAAGCAACAGCCTATGCCTTTGATGGGAAGGAGAGGGACCTGGTACCGAAGCAAAAGGGGCAAGAGCAGGAAATCAGGGTCCCTCAATCATCCTACGACAACTTTGTATGGGCCGTTGTCCACAAAGAAGCGATGCGTAATCTAAGAGACGATCGCTATGATATATCCCTGACTACCACAAAGGACCACGCGAAACTGCCCGCCTGGGCAACCACAATGAGCGAAAATGCCGAGATCACCGACTTCTTCCTCACGCCCGAGCTCATCAAAGCCATCGAAACCGCCGGCGACGCCTTCGAGTACTTGGTGGTTACGGACCAACCCCTCGACAAGCCTCTAAAGTAAGCCGTTAGCCTCCTACCTGTACGGACTCCCCTAACTCCCTTTTTCTTCCAGACTCAACGAAACCAACCCCCGCAAACGCCTCACGCTCTCCCTCCGCCTCCCCTCCTCCACTTCCCCCACCACCTACAACTCCACGACCCCCCTCTTCACCCACTTCCTACGCCTCCCCGACACCCTCGCCTCCTCCGCACACTTCCGCCCCGAAGTGCAGCGCAAGATACGCGCGACGCGCGAGTCCGAAATTTCGAAACTGAAGAAAGTTGACGAGGACGAGAAGGCCGAGGAGCGCAAAGCGGAGGTTGATAAAAAGAAGAAGGAGATGCGGGATTCGAGGCTTAAGGGCATGAGTGGGGAGGAGCAGAGGAAGTTTTTGGAGAGGGAGAGGGAGAAGGGGAATCGGAAGCAGGAGAGGAAGATGAGTCGGAAGGCTTGATTTGCGGGGGGGGGGGAGGGGAGGGGGGCTAGCGAGTGAGATGTGGTGTACTAAAGCTGAGGCGGGCCTTCAGGGGGGTGAGTTTTTAGGTCAATAGGATATGGGAGGTTGTAGTGTATGTATGTAAAGATACCAAAAGAGAGAGATTCCGACCTCCCATACCCGAGACACATCCAGGATTGTAAGTTCCGCCTATGGCCCGAGAAAAACAGGCCTTCCCACATCGTCATTTTATATTGGTATTCAAGGACGGACATCAAGGTCGTTGCGCTTTCGACTTCACAAGAGGTCGTGCATCTCTCTCCCTCCCATGTGCGGCTGTAGTCGTGGATCGCGTCTTTGTACTGCGGACTGGTATCGTTACTCTGTACCATGGTTTGTTCGATCATAAAATGGAATGATAGGGACATGAATCATCTTCGTATATGGTTTCAGTGGGGTATGTAGGCCTCGATATCTATACAGTGACAGCCAACCAAGTTACTGTATTCCCCTTTTATCCTGCATGAGAGGTGAGAAGGGGTATTCCGGTGTCCCGCCTCCAGAAAATGCACATAGCAAGCTCCACCCCACACAGGCACACAAGTCTCACGCCCCATAAGCCGGCGGCGGTGCCTCCTCCCTCTCTTCCTCCCTCTTCTGCCATCCCACCCCACCCCCCGCCTTTTCGTCCTGTACCCTCCTCGCAATCTCCCCCGCCATTTTCATCATCCAAGCTTGCTCAAGTATGCCGCCAGAGGCAGACTCCAGATAGGGAAATGGGGACGGGAGTTGAGGTGAGAAGGGGTGAGAGGATGAGGATAGAGCTGGTTTTTCCGGGGGGTATTGGAAGGAGTAGGTTGGGCGATGGAGCGGGGGTCGATTTGGGAGAGAGGGGGCAGAGGATGAGGAGTCGGTGAAGGTGAGGGGGATGGAGGGTCTGGGGGTTGTGGTGGTGTCGTCCCAATGGGACTGTGGCGGACGGGGAGTGAAGTTCCGTAATCGTGGGGGTGTGTCCCGGAGATCGATGCCGTCCGCATCAGCCTGCAGACGTAGTTTTTCCGGCGACTTTGGCGGAGTGACGAGCTCGTCTTCTCGTTGCCTTGCTGGTTCGGACGCGAACCCTGACGGCGCGGATGATACGGTCTCGGACAATGTCTCGGACATGGTGCTGCCTTCTCCGCTCACACTCTCCATGTCATCTGAGTTTGACCCTTTCTTCTTCCTGAGATTCACAACTCGGTGGTTCCGCTTGCGACCTCCGTGGGCTTTCCCATGTTTGTTTGAGCCAAGTCCTAGCCCGGTTGCAGCTGATCCAAAGCTCGTAAGACTGGGTCTTGCAGTATGCGATGGTCCATCTGAGCCTTCGGGGAATACATAGGTAGTGCTTATGCTACCAATATGCGAATGCGACCGAGACAGAGCTGGAGTGATGGACGGGGTGCTGCGGAAATGTTCACCACGTTCTGTTGGCCCTGCCCAAGCCCTGAAAACCGCATCCCGGATGCTGGGGGTAAATAGAGACAATGTTCTGTGCGAATCGGTCAACGCTGCCAGGCGAAGGAGGTTCTTTTGCGAGAAGAGCGAATGTGCCTCTGAGCCTGCATCGAGAGATATTGAAGCTATCTGGTTGGCGTCTAGGGGTTTTCCAGAGAAATCCACAGGGTCTTGCGGTGGGCTTGCCAGAGGATCCACTGCCTTCTCCTCTGGTACTGATTTCTGGTCTTTCCGAGCAAGTTCTTCATCCTCCTTCGCCCGATACTCCGGAACCCATAGCCTTAAAGATAAGCGGTGAATTATGGCCGGGACCTCATCCATCAATAGCGTCCGTAGTTGTCCTTCAATCTCTGTTTGTAGATATTCCCGCACGAACGGTATTGAATCGAAGGTTGACGACACCTTGAGTGATTCAAGAGGATCGTTACGGAATACCAAAGTGAGCCCTTTTTGCTTAGAGAACACCAATATTATAAATGCGGAGAGTTTGATCTCGGACAGTGTGATTTGAAGAGGTATTGTTAGGCTAGAGGAGGCGGCGAGCGGTTGAGGAGACGTGAATGAGGGTTTGGTGGATAAGTAAGTATTTAGCGGGTTGGCCTGTCTTCAGTTAGCAACAATATCGAACATGTCGCGTCTCTCCATCCAACATACCTGAACCCTAGTCTTCAGGGTCAGGAAAGCATCTCCGGTATATACCATCTTAAAGATACCTCGAAACCTATCCTCTGCCAGGTCTCCAATCTCGAGGATTTCCAAGTCTGGCGGTACGGATCCCAGGTTCAGTTCGTTGACGAGGATATCATCAACGATAATGGGAGGCTTGGGCGACTTGTTCAGAGCAGTGGTCAGTAGCTCCTGCGCGCGAGTGTAGAAGGAGGCGTCGGCAGTCAAGGGCGACCAGTTAAAATTGAATGCCATTTGTGCGTATTGTTGAAGACGGTTCGAGCGAGCGGTTATCTATCTCTCATAGCTCCTTCGGATCAAGACGTAGATAGATTGGAAGTCTTGACTTCTTCGTCTCGTGCCTAGCCGATCAGGTTGTCAGCTGGGCAGTGGTCTATAGTCGTGTCGTCTAAAGAATAAAGACCTTCAGCCCACGTTGATCTCTGAATCCGAAGGGACTAGATTAATGCTCTATATGGTACTCCAAGTGTTGAGTTGTGAAGTTTGTCGGACGCAGGGCATCATCATGAAATGGTGTCTTGCAGTCCAATTTAAAGTGTACTCTAGTCGGCCCGGGCAACGATTCAAATGCTCAGACTTGCTTCTCTTTTATCTGAAGTTAACCATGAGAAGAAGTATCAAGAAATTGAAATGTGCATGAAACATACATGCTTCTACATGAAGCGCGATCCGCTCTTCTGAAAGCTGTTTGTTCAAGCATCTAAAGACTTCGAAATGTTCTCACTTAGATACTCTTCGATTTATTTCGTCGCATTACCAATACATATATATTGACCGAACTTGTATGCATACACAGAGAGCAACTCTCCTCACTTTAGAATCATCAATTCACCTGCTCTTCAGTAAACCAAAAGCCAAAGACTACCTGGAAGCGATCGACATAGTTTCAGCTCAAGTCATGCCGTCTTCTGAGCACAAAGACCATATAACTCGCAGCGAAGCTGAGTAAGATATCAGCATGCGAATCATTGCGGCAGAAGAGTCCCAGAATGTCCAGATTGTAGGTGACGAAGACTTGTGGGAAGTGATGGATCGGTCTGAGTGCTACGTCGATGCTTTTTTAATTTCCGACCTCGTGTTCCAGATACCTTGAACTATCTAGAACACTGTGATGCGGGCATATCATGCTTCTTCTTGCCGTGCCTGCCGTGAAGACTGTGTCGTCCATAGCTACTTGGGCTCGTAAATGTGACTACACAAAAAATAGTCGAAGTAACAGATTAAACAGATATGATAGAAGAGTATCAGGAAAAGAGCAGGTATCTTGAAATATCATCTCAAGGGCTCAACGTGCATTTGCTAGAATCAGGATAGCCCACAGCAAGGACAGACAGCGGACTGCGAGAAATCGGGGTCCAGTGGTCAAGCATGTAAGCGTTCGCCTCCTGTCCCCCGCATGGACCACAAGCATTCTTTTGCTCTAGGGACAACGTGATTCGGGCTTAAATACTCCGGGAATAGTGCTCTTATACGAGGAAGCTCGCGTTTCTAGAGCCAAGGACAATAGCAGCCCAAAAAGCGACAACAGACATGAAAACTATAACCTCAGGATTTGGCCAAAAATAGGTCTGTAAAGGCTTCGATAATAAAAGAAGTCTAGAACTCTCCATCCTGTGATAGTAATGTAGCGATATAGAGCGAAAATCCAAAGAACAAATCTTGCATGTCCCCTTGGACGCAAGACCGGCGCGTAAAGGGACAGGATACGTAGGTAGACAGAACGTAGTTAGTCTTGATGAAACATTAGAGCATGGTCTGCAGCTTTGATAGAGAGGTGTTATTAGGAAAGTAAAATTCTAGTGAAGACACATTTAGAGAATTATCAGTTTTGAACAAAATAAGATAGGACAATTGCTATACTATTTGCAGCCCATCTTTGGGTACGATATAGACCGAGCAAGCACTCGTAAATGACCGTAAGAGAACTCATGATTGTGTTTATCCAGTGGTTATTTGACCTGAACACTTAACTGTCTTGACTGGCTAATATGCTTTGAAGCTTCTGGATATTATTGCCTTCCCATGTCAAGATATGTGTGCTGGTGAAGCTTGCAGGATAATATGGGTAGGATCTCCAAAGGAAAACCTGATTCGCTGTGTAAGTTGACCTCTGATATCTCCACCAGAATTAACCAGTGTGCTGTTGTTGTCGTCAAAGATCATCTCATTAACAGCTCAAGCGCAATGGCAAGATATACTTCGGCAGTCTTGAATAAACCAATCAAACTTTACTGCTCCTTATCAGCAGCCAAAAGCTCATTCACAGCCTTAACCTTGTCATCAAAGGACTGCTTCTTATCGATCCTACAGTAGAAACCAGTCAACCATACTCTCTGCCCCAACCCTCAAGCCTAGAACCCCACCCACTCACCTCGACCCAACACGAATATCGGTCTGAATCCTCACAATCCCCTTTTCATGCAGCATAGAATGACACTGCCCAATCAATCGCATCACTTCATCCCAGGGTCCTTCTACTCTTCCACGTCAGCCAAAAGCCCCACTCTCTATTTCTTCAAGGTAGCGTGAACCCACCGACAGTGGTGCCAGCAGAGTGCATCGAGTATGATAGTTTACTTTTTTGCATCAGGCGCTGTACGTCTGCTACTTGCTGTGATACGGATGCTGAAGATGTGCCGATCTAGGGGTGCTCAGAAGGCGCGGCTAATGGCTGGCAGGGTTTGATGGGTGACGTACAGGGATGAGGCAGAAGTCTGCTACGCAGTTTGGGGGTGTATTGAGGCTGTCAAGGTTGAGATTTGGTTGGGCCATGCTTGTGGATTTCGGGTTGGGATCTATTAGAATTTTGACGGCTTTGAATCGATCTGGTGGCCAAGAACGCTATGGAAATTTAGACATCATATATTCGATAGATGATTCCGACGGTAAATATATGTAAATATAAGAAGAACCTGACATTGGTATATCTAGTCCAGTAAGTCAAGTTTACCGATCATTGATCATATTTGTTTGGGCTTGACTTGGAGGGTTCATCTTCCGAGATCTTGCAGCACACATACACGAGGGCCATACTACGCTCATAATACAAGATATCTATATATGCTAACATGGGAGTCACCATGTAGTGGGAGCATTGCTGTTAGCTGCGTTAAACTGTTTGGGGGACTTCACGTTCGGTGATTGCCTTTCAAGGGCCCCTAGAAGTCTTATGGCTGTCCAAATGTTGATTGTTCTCAATAGCGAACTTCGAGATACAGTAAACATTCTCGTAAGACTCTTCTCTTCATCTGTCTCTAGGCCCATGTGAATTGAGATTTCCACGTGGATAGACCAACTCATCTTACTCTACTCCTCCGTTATCCCGACCATTTTCAACGAATCCTCCCACAACTCTGCCTCCTTTTCCTTATCGAATGCATGCGCAACATATCCCCCATCGCCGTTCTTTGTTAGCTCTGCGGTGTCACAATCTTCCAAGTAAAGTCTTCCCTTTTTCTCATACACCTTACCTACAGCAGCTAGAATAGACGTAGCAGCGCCTTGCTCCGTGCTTTTCAGAAGATTGTCAACATTCGGCCGAGCCTTCCACTGCTTCATTGTCTCTTCGGGAATGAACTTCTGCAGTCCAGTCCAGATACCACCCGGATTTAGAGATAGTCCATGTAGACCCTTTGCTCCGTAACGGTTTTCAATCTCATTTGCCATATATATGTTTGCAGTCTTTGATTGCCCATAGCCCCCCCACGGGGTGTAGTTGCCGCTTTGGAAGCCGTAATTCCCAAATTGTACTTCGCCTGCCATATGACCCGATGACGAGACGTTCACAACACGGGAGTGGAAGCCAGGAGTGGATGAGGCGAGCATGACGTCCTTCACGAGGCAGAAAAACAGAAAGTGCGCGAGATGATTGGTACCAAATTGAGATTCAAATCCGTCTTCGGTCTTGCCTTCGGGAGCAGCCATGATGCCAGCGTTGTTGACTATGACGTTAAGTCTATCACTCTTGGCCAAGAAGCTTTTTGCAGCAGTGCGAACACTTTTCATGGAGTTGTTGTCCATTTCCAATAGCTCCACGCGACCAGGCTCGAGGAAGGACTTGCAGGCAGCCTCTCCCTTTCTCATATCCCGCACGGTAAGGAAGACCCGTCCTCCTGTTGCGGCCAATGCGCGTCCTGTCTCGAGGCCGATGCCTGAAGAGGCTCCAGTGACAACGAAGACTTTCTCGGTCATCTTGCCTTCAATCCCCTCATCTTTGATGATCTGTAGAGCGCTTGGGCGCGCATCGCCAGGGCCTCGAAGACTTTCGGATTTATGGGCTTCGTGGTATTTGCCTGGCATGCTTGCTATGGGAGATAAGTGATTGCTGAATCAAGTAAGTCACGGTGCAGAGTCCTTGATATTATATTTAAAGCAGGCGTCAATGTTTCCGTATTCCGCAGCACTAGTAATACATTTTCAGCATCGCCGGAGTGTCCGGAGTGTTTTCGGAGGTATTGCACGGACTACGGAGTACCTTTAGTCCTTTACCCTCGATTCGAATATGGTTAGGCAATGAGGCGCTAGCACTAGGCATACCTTGTATTGCAGGTACCGTATTCCGTAGTCCGTACGGACTACGGAGTACCGACGTCCATCATGTTGCAAGACATCGTCTCTCTTTCCACGCTTGATCTTGGCCCACGACACTGTTCATTCCTGTCACAGTCTTCTTGATTTACTACTTCGTTGCATACATGGGAGGCTCTTTGTATTATATCCCCAGTACTGCCGTGACTGTCCGATGGGAAACTAGAACTAATCGGCTCTCTCATACTTGGGAACGTATTACATTTCCATTGCCATGATTTGAATGATTTAGGAGCACAACAACACATTCATTATCGCGAAGCACCCATGTTTACTTTTGCAAGCTCGCTGAACACATTCTCCATCATCTTCTCATGGTCCTTGAGAGTTTAAGAAACACCCTTACATGGTTGGATTGAACACTTTACAAAATGGCTGGGACGAATACATTGGAATTAAGCCTCGATTCGATGATCACCTTGGAATATCTGGCCGAAGGCACTGCGAACGTTGTCTACCGAATTGTCGCCCCACCTCCAAGCCCCAGCACCGCCGCAGACCTCAACTTCGAATCTGACGGGAGTAGCCACGATGTTCCTCTGCCATCCGAAATCCCAGCGTTACGCCTCGATCCCCGTTTAGAGGGCAGGTTGGTGCGGCTTAGAAAAGATCTTCCTTCCACGGTCCCAGTCATTGAATCCCAGAATCATTTGGAGAACCTCATCGTTCCATTGTTCACTAGTCGCTTCAATAGGGGTTTCTTGGTGCATCAAATCTTATTTCATCCGTCGCGAGATCTCATAAGAGACTGTAATGCAAAACTTCGAGAAATGGAGGCCGACGGGTCGAGAAGCCGCAAGCGCCATTACGTTTATCTTGTAGAAGACGAAGACTACGGTACCTTAGTCACTGACATGTCGGCCGGAACCGACGACTACTACGCATGTGTGGAGTTCAAGCCAAAATGGCTTGCTCAATCGCCTTCCGCGCCTACTGGCTCGAAGAGATGCAGGACATGTGCTTTATGGGCGATGAAAAGCACAACTGAAGAGAATTCGAAATCTAGCTTCTGTCCACTAAACCTTATATCAGGGGATAAAGTCAAAGTAACTAAAGCTGTGAGCATCATTACGAGTACGCCAAAACATTCCGATACACTTACCGAACCTGCGCGAGCTGCATTGGTCGATTTTCTATATAATTCCCCTCTGTTAAATCTACTCAAAAAACTACAAATCAAGAAAGATCCCCTCGGCGTCTTACGTGCAGATCTCCTAGACCAAGATTTTCTTACCGCAATGACACTACGAGACTGCACTCTCTTTCTCAAGGTCTGTCGCCCTCAACGGCCCTCTTTAATAAACCCCCTACTATTGTCTTACAGCTAATATGAACTCCACAGATCCCACGCTCCGGCCATGGTAACATCGAAGCGCGCCTCGGCGATCTTGATCTCAAGACGTCCAAGGGGCAAAAAGCAGAGTATTGGCGGAGTCTCGAGACGACGCTAATTGATGAGGGGTGGTATACCGGGATGGAGAAGAATCCGGATATGGATAGGAATGGGTGCGAACTCGGAGCGTTGAGCGCGGCCTCTTAGGGAGTATATATCGGCTCAAGGTTATATACCGTGGATGAAAGCGTTCCTGCCTTCCACCGGTATGTAACCCGCACCAAGTATATCACTGACGTAGAGAACCCCTTTCCCGGTCCTGACCCCCCCATCGACCATCGCCTCTCCCAAGCCAATCTCCATAGACCCCATTCTGTGTCTGTCCGTCCCAATCTGCGATATGCTAAAGCCACAACGTATCATCGGAGGCATCCGGGGAGGGCCAAAAGTCCTGAACAAGCACCGATGACCAGATTGTCTACTTGAGCACATGTTGGTTCGGCGCAAAAATGGACGCGGTCCTTTTGTTTCGTGTTTCACCTCTTCTAGACATTGGAACCTAACTTGATGGTTATACTTTGCCAAAAACCAACGAGATTACTAAAACATTTGCATATATCAAAATGAGATATGATGACCCTGGCAATGAATTGAAAAATGCCGTGCTTTGTTTGAGCAGCCTATGAAGACGTCCGATGATTGATTACTGGTTTTTCGAAGAGACAGCGAAGATGTAGGTATGGGGGAGCACAGCCGTGGCGGAGGGGGTTTGCGAGCTCATACTGAGGGTGGGAAGGGAATGGGAGGGGGGGAAGGGGGGAAAGCGGTAAATATGGCTGGAGGAGGTAAGTAGGGTGAGGAATGGGTGGTATTTTGAGTAGGCGGAAGTGTAGGTATGAGTGGATTGATCCCCCGAGTAGTGCAAAAATTTTGAGCATAGGCACCATGTATGCAGAACTATGGACGAATGGACCGCTAGCAGGCCTTCGCTACCTCACCTTATTTATAAGCAATTGTGTCATTCTTGGTACCTCGTTGCCGCCACGGTCTCCTTCCTCAGGATGCCTGTTTGGACTTGGGAGCAATAGCCAGTAGAACAAGGACATATCAATAAGAGAAAAGGAAAGCTCGGGGTTGAAAGATAAGAGCTGACTTTACCGTGGGAGTGATAAGAGGTTGGCGGATGGAAATAACGCATGCAAGACCGCGGGAAGGCGTGGAATGCCTTGGCCATGGTTGGTATGACTTTCAATACAAGAAGTTTGATGGGTGCCGGCACATCAGCGCTTGATCGGAAGTATCGGCAGGGCTTGGGGGAATAAAGCAGAAGACGATCTACTGATTGTGCGGCCTAAAATCCCAAGATTGAAATCGATCTGGCAAAACGTCAATTGGCCACCTGATCTACACAGATCGTCGAAGGCGCTGTAGAGAAACATCTCGTGCCCCCCCCTTTTTCAATTATGTTATGTCCTAATCCTTTCCGAACCATGTCTTATGACCCTACTCGCTTGTATAAGCACTCAAGAATATCATATAGTATGGCCCGTTTAACAAGACGTAGAGTCATGGAAGCAAGTACGTGGGATTGAAGATGCCATACCAGTGTTAGTCGTCCCATCATATACATCGTTGCTAAAGAGAAAAGTGAGCGAAGGAGTAGAACCCATGAGGGGGGTGCGGATCTTACATCCAAAAGTCCCCCATAGCAGAACGTAGTAAGGATACAGCATGAACTTGCTTCGGGGCGTCTATTCGGGAAAGCGGGTCAGTAAAGTCGTCGATGCCAGCGTTCAATGCGTAGCCCGGCCTGTTTTAGAGGGCCTTCGTCGCTCCGCACTGTGTCCACTTGATGAGGTACGAAAGACCAGCACTAACCTTTCTCCATTGTCGTACTCCATCGTTCTTCTGGAAAAGCCGTTGGTAATGGGGCACACGGTTCTCTCGGTACATTGGCCAGCTATTCAATAGGTCAGATCATAAACTCTTGTCAAAAGATTTGCTGGAATCGAGATCAAGGTTGCAATTCCTAACTAGCGGGTATGATATCTGGGGGCACTTGAACCGTTGAAAGGAAGTAAGAACATACCCTGCCATTGTGACGTGTAACTGGCTTGTTTATGCCCCTGGGGTGTCGTATGAATTCAATGATCGGGGGAGAGCTCGAGTCTGGAGAGACATGTCGTCAAAGCCGCGATGGACCAATAGGATTAGCGTTGCTTAGTCAGTATAGCTGGTAATAGCTTTGCCGAGATCCGAAGCCCCTTGCGTTGCATTTCAACAGAGATGTTCCAATACATCCGAAACTATACCTAGGCGTATGCTGCATGCGACCGGCGTCGCAAAGACTGTTGAGAAACATCTCTGCTCTAGGCGCTTTGTGTAACACTTATAAACCGCCTCTTACGCTGTACTACTCACCAAAACTTCTCTGTGGCCGTCGGGCCGACGACTATGGATCAAGAGCCACTTCATCGAGTGTAACTTTCGCCGAGACATCTCCAGTCGATCACGATACTAAAGCCTCTCGTCGGTCAATACGCAAACGACTAGGACTAATACGCAAACACGACAATCGTACCAAGCTCTTAGCTGTAATACGCAAGATCGCCAATCGAGGGAGGGTTGAGGATTGGAGACAATATCTAGTAACCTTTGAACGATGGCAGTACGAATCAGATCTAGACAATTCGGATCCAAATGGCTCATACCCGCGTCTCGTTGATAGTCCGAAGTATGCCATGGACTTTGACTTATGGTTAGAATTGGTTCGCTTTCGCCAAAGGCATTACGGCCTGGAAGGGCTCATAACTATCTGGAAAGATCTATCGGGAAGGGGTCTACAACTGCCATGTGGAGGACGCATTGCAGATGAGCTGTGGAGTGCTCTACTAGAACTAGGCTTCAACTTTCCCGAAATACTGAAAGAGATCGAAGTCTACGCCAAAAAGCAACGGGCTTTAACCAGGCAGAGTTGGCCAAAACTCTATCTGACGATCTTAAGGTATCATTTGAGGTTTAAGCCAAATTACGCCTACGAATGGCACGCACACCTCCATATAGATTTCCCACCTTCGCCAGAGCATGTGGTAGAACTGTTCCGGCATGCTCTGATGAATAAGGCAGCTCTTGGGTACTTCAGACGCATATACATCGGGCTTGGGATGCGTCACATGTACAACACCATAATCCCAGAGTTCTGTGCAAGGGGGGATTTTACTGCCGCTCTAAAATGGCATAATCTTTTGATACGAAAATGTGATCTCCCATCCAATGCCTCCATCAGCGAGCCGTTGCTACACCACCTCGCTATATATGGCAATCATGACCATCTCGTAGAGATAACCAAACGAATGGTTGATGCTGGGGTTTCATTCGCAGATCGTACGAGGAGCAACTTAAAACCAGCACCTTTAATCTCTCGGGTGCTGATGAATAGACAGCTCGGAGAAATTCATGGGATTTCTCCAAAAGTACTCACTGACGGATTCTGCGCACGGTTATTTGCCACGACGATGTTCACCATTGACATTGTCATCAACGGGTTGTGTGTGCTTGGTGTCGAAGCCATCGGACCATTGTCGTTAAAGGAACTCGCGTCGCGCGAGAAGTCCATACCCGAAGCTATTAATAGCAGGATTGATCAGTTGAGCAGAGCTGGAATATCTATTGGCAACTCGACTTTCTCTAAGTTGGTCCGCAAGCTAGCCTCGGAAGGAAAGAGTACCCTTTTGAATGATGTGTTAGCCTGTGATCTTCATCCGGACACATTCGAAGATCGCAACCTCCTGGAGTCTTTGTTTCTTTCTTATCATCAAGCCGGCGACACTCGGCAGATGGAGAGAACTCTTGCTATTTTAACAGTCAATTCGACCCACGAAAGTTTGGCCGCCGACTATTTGAATCTGCTACTTCGACTCTATCTAACACGGCGAGATCTCAATGGCATCAAGCTCACGCTGGATAAAATGCGAGATATGCACCTCATGGTCAGCCCAAGATCAAGTAGCTATGTTCGTGTATGCATGCTTTCAAGGAGGCAGGTTGGACGACGACCTTACCGCACTGATGATCTACCGCTTGTTATCAACATATGGCGACAGCTCCTTCAACTAGGAGGAACGGTACCACCGATTGCATGGAGGGAGATCCTCAAGCGACTGGGAATAGCGGGACAGCTGATGGACTTTGAGGCTTTGTCATTATGGCTTGCCAAATGGTATTCGGACCCTACAGCTCGAGCATCACATTTGAGTCTAGCGTCGTCTGAAATGGAAGATAGAAAAGTGTCTACGCCACGAGTGCTAGCGATCCTGTCGCCTCGACATCATTTACATCCTCTTCGGAGTTTGTTCCCTACTGTCATGCAAGAAGCCATCGTTACTTGGGGATTTCAGCGCGGAGTCAACGGTAAGATCTTGAGGGATACTTCATCTACAGGTCGGACACGCAGACTACCTTGGACTTGGGGATTACAATTACTTCGAAAGCTCAGTCAATGCAAAGTACATGTTGCGCGCCAGACTGTTGCAAGAATCTGCCGACAACGTCTTGTCTCCTTGTTCGGATGTGGGTTGTCAAATCGTAAAATCAACCGGCGAGCGCAGCAGGTGAACAAGCACTACCTTAGCCACTATGCCAATGAAATCCGCGAAATATGGGGCGCTGATCTATTCGATGAAGCCTATCTTTTGCCTGCTGGATCTCGGTATAGGCGCTCAGTTTTGGAGCATGGAACCACATCTAAGCGCATGGCTCAGCAAATCACAAGGCCTACGAATGAACCAACACGTAAGATTACATAGTAAATCGATAAACTGCTATTGCAGATCTGGTACTCGCAAATCGTAGGGTCAATATCGAAATGCTTTCGTTGAACCTTTTCGACGATATCTGATTCCAGATGATACCGGCCTAGGGTCAACAGAGTCCAGACCCTGCACAGTTGTCATACCTCATCAGAGCCAACGTATATCCGCCAGCCAGGACAATCCAAGAAGTAGTCAGTTGTTGGTTTGCTTGCTGTCATTTATTGCTTGTTCTTTCAAAGACGGGTGAACAGTCTGCTGGTTATTCGCTTGCTGGGTGGCAAGGGGCCATCCTCACAGTTAGATAGCTGCTTAATCCCATGAAGAATCGTATAACAGTTTGTATCTGACGCTTTAAAGAGTCTCTGATTGTGGAGAGTAGTAAAGTTGCCGTGCAGTCCTGAATTGTGACTCCATCCTGTGAATCGAAACGGAAGTGTTGGGGTGCGACAGCCTTATCACCCGAGTAGATAGAAGACTAACGCTTTCTGGACAAACGCCACCGCCGCTTTTACACAGTCCAACACATAGCAACCGGAACAATGATGAAGCGATCCGGACCATCCAGTGAGTGTTTTATAAATCAAGGAGCTCCTCTAAGGAGCTTCAACATATATGTATATATATATGGGTGTAATTAGCTGACGGTGTGAGCAGAGCTCTGGCAAGGCACCAAGACCATGGCGTCGAAGGCCAAAACTTATGGCAAGAAGACTACGAGGAATCTGGCTGCGGAGTTCGCAAAGCTCGGGGTCTCATCCGCCCACGGTAAGATCTACCAATTATACCTAATTTAACAGAGAACATCAGCTCACTACGTGGCAGACCAAGACCGCGTCCCGCTCCTCGAGCGATCAGAGAATGTGCGGACTAATCGCATAGAGGACCAGCTGACCGCATTTGGTCAGAGCCAGCTACTCGGGCAGCGGCTGACTCTTCCACCTGGAGTTCTTCCGCAAGGAGGAGCTCCAGGTGGAGAGTCCTCAGATGACGTCTCGTCTGTCGCGGAGTCTGCCGGCGCCGTTCCTGCTGGATATTCGCCACTTGACAATCCCGCATTTGACATCCTTCCTGGCAGCATTTTGGCTCGTCCAACCATCGAGCAACCCATTCGTCCGGCTGGACCAGTGCTCAGATCGAGGCGCGGAAGAGGGGTGGTTCCCACCGTAGCTGCGACACTGAGCGCTGAAGATCTCGACTATTTGACGCCTCTTACGAGTATTGACGACGTCCTATCAACAGTTGAACGAATCGAAAATTGGCATGACGAGTGGACACGTAATTGCACGGTTACCAAGATCGCCGAAGGTAGCTTCGGAAGCATCTTGCGATTGCAAAACAAAACCGACCCAAGCCAATTCACGATTGGGAAGCTGATGCCCTTACGACCTGGAAAAGGGCCCGGCTCCAGGACGACCAGTTTTACACGTATCCAGGATGCAGCCAACGAGGCAGAAATGCTCATAACCATGAGCAATTACCCAGGGTTTGCCGAATTCCGTCGAGCAGAAGTCCTTCACGGCCAGCTGCCGCCCTCACTGGAGCTTGAATACATTATCTTTGAAGTCGCGCACGGGTCCGAGTCAGGGACGACTGCGAAATTTGTGGATCATCAACTATGGCTGTTCCTGGAGATGAGCTATGCAGGTGTAGACTTGGAAGAGCTTTTCGAAAAAAGTGTCACCAAAGATCCGTTATGTATCAGAGACACTTGGGATATCTTCTGGGCTGTCACATTAGCACTTGCCCGTGGAGAAGAACATTTCAAGTTTGAACACCGAGATCTGCAAGTTCAGAACATATGCATCAAGAAAAATGGCGAATACCTTGAAACTCAAGACGGTGACGACCGCATGGGGATCAAACGATATACCAACACCGAAGTCACTATTATCGACTATACCTTGTCGCGAGCCACCCTAGAAGACTTGCGAACTATCTTTAACCCGATGCATGACGAACGAATATTCGATGGGCAAGGAAATGAACCCGATGAGACCTTACAGTACGATACATATCGTTTCATGCGGCAATTGGTCGAGAGGTTTTCCTTAGCTCTTACGAAGAAGCATAGGAAGATCGTCAGATGGGATACCTTTGTACCGGCAACGAATGTCTTATGGCTTTACTATCTTCTAAAGATATTGTTAAGACATACAGTAAAGGATGTCGAGCCGGATGATAGGGCTGCTAAAGAAGATGCGGAAATCTGGTCAAAATTAAAGCAACTCATCGAAAACCTAGGACCTGGATATCCTAACAAAGGAGGCTATCACTCCGCAATGGATCTGGTCAAGCCGGCGAGCCACGGGAGTTCAGAATCGTCAAGCCTCAACCAGAGCGCGGAAGACGAGGATGATGAAAAGGAGCTTAATAGTGAAGATGAGGAGGCTAAGGGCCGAGATAGTTTACGGTGAAGATCACGAATCGCCCATGCTCCAACAAAGTTTCGGATAGCTGGCTCATTGGCGATGAAACTAGTCATTTGAAAAGCTACGATACTTTGAAGGGTTGAGGTATATTGCTGGATGATGGAAGGATGGAGTTTGGCAAAACGAAGGAACCTTCGGAGGTGGCATTTTAATCGCATTCTAGCGGCGGCGGCGGTAGTTGGCGCGTTTCACCGGGCGTTTATGGTCATCATATCAATAGATACCCGGGCACATGCTTTCTTTCAATCAGCAGACTTTTTGTCTATTTGACTTCCTTATGACAAGAGCTTGTATGATGACATCTTTGATCCCACCATGAAGATGCTGCACCTTTCATAGACACTTGCAAACGTCCATATAGGTAGCCATGCAACGCATTCGCGACGCCCTCAAGCGGCGACGGCAGCCTTCCTATGAACCCCTCGATGCCTCCGATAGCCAGCTCCTCGAGAACCCTCATAAACCGCTATTCTCATGGCTTGAATACTCCATCTTCCTTCTTCTCGGTACTTCTATGCTATGGGCCTGGTAAATCATCCTATTAAACTCCGCACATCCCATCTCCAACCCCCTTCTCCCAGGCTCACGCATCTCAACTTACAGGAACATGTTCCTCGCTGCCTTTCCGTACTTCTCCAACCGCTTCTCGACCTCGCCATGGCTCCTCACTCACTTTCCCTCGGCCATCATCTCAGTATCAACCCTTACAAACCTCGTTTCTATGGGTCTCCTCACTCACCTCCAAGCCACCGCTTCCTACCCTAATCGCATCATCTCCTCCTTAATCCTCAATATTGTCTGCTTCACCCTTCTCGCCATCTCAACCGTCACATTTCAACACGTCTCCGCAGAGCTCTATTTCGCGTTCCTGATGCTCATCGTATTTAGCGCTAGCTTAGCAACGGGCCTGTGTCAGAACGGCGTCTTCGCCTACGTTGCGGGTTCCGGGGTTGGCGAATATACACAAGCGATCATGACGGGACAAGGGGTGGCGGGCGTGCTTCCATGCATAGCGCAAATTGCCTCCGTCCTGTCAGTCCCAGAGCAAGACTCCAGGAAGGGTGCAACGCAAGAGAGTCCCAAATCAGCATTCGCCTACTTCCTCACCGCCACTGGCGTCTCCGCCCTCGCTCTCTTCGCTTTCCTCTTTCTTCTCCGCCAGCACAGCTCTAGCACCATGGCAAAGCCCACAATCGAAGGCCTCGATAGCCCCGAACAAGACTCTCCCCCTAGCTCAAAGAAATCCATCCCTTTCCTCGCCCTCTTCCTCAAACTCCGCTACCTCGCCCTCGCGGTCGCCGTGACCTTTGCAATAACCATGCTGGTCTTCCCAGTCTTCACACAGGCTATCCCATCGGTTCAGCCCCCATCCACCGCGCCTCGTCTCCTTAAACCCGCCTGCTTCATCCCGCTCGCCTTCCTCTTCTGGAACACAGGTGACCTGCTCGGCCGCCTTAGCACGCTTATCTCCTCCATCTCTCTAACCTCACACCCGCGCATCCTCTTTCTGCTATCTATACTCCGCACGGGCTTCATACCCCTGTACTACCTATGCAACATGGGCGGCCAAGGGGCGGTGGTGAACAGCGACCTATTCTACCTCGTCGTAGTGCAGTTTCTGTTCGGACTGAGTAACGGGTACTTGGGTAGCTCGTGTATGATGGGCGTAGAGGAGTGGGTCGATGAAGAGGAGAGAGAGGCGGCTGGGGGTTTTATGGGGCTGTGGCTTGTTGGGGGGCTGACCGTGGGAAGTTTGGGGAGTTTTGGGTATGGGTAGGGCTTGGTGAGCGGTGGGATATATTGCAGTGGGATAGAGGAAGGAGTTTTGGTGCTGATAAGGTTTGGGATATGTGGGGTTTTACGTTGCATCGTGCCTGGAGTCCGTCTTGGGCTATGGTCCGATGTATGTCTGATAAACTTACACGTTTTGAGGTGGAGCTCAGACTAGCTACTTTACAGGGCTTGAAGCTTGAAACTTTGCCACTTTGTGCTCATGTACACTTTTCAACCTACTATATACAATATCTCGTAATCCAAGGATAGAGCGACAGCAGATTCAGCCCTTGGATGGCTTGCCCGGTTCTATACCCCATCAACCACTTGAGAGACTCTACTTGTTCCCTGTGCACTGTGACTTGTTGAGGTTGAAGTGTATCTTCAGTGCAGACTGATCACGACAGTTTGATAGACGATTTAACCTGTCATTGAATAAACATATCATAATCTGCAACTCTTGTTGGAGGTCTCCTAAAGAGCGCCAGGATGGTTAAAACGGCGCTCCCTCTGCGCCCTATTCGGCTCTCTTGGTGCATGGCTCACTTGATGGCTTTACTATCTACTTCCTTCGTTCCTCCTCCTTCCACCACTTGCTGAGTTTCGATCTGCCTGGTCGTTGGCAGTCCATATTAGACGCCAGGTATTTGCCTGCTGCGACAAGGTCTGCATGGTCTATAGATGGAGAAGCAGAGCCCGGACGAATCTCAACATGGCTTGCGATTCGCATGAAATTTAACATTGGCTTTATGGGCGCGCGCTTGTCACCCATTGTCATGGTCAAGAGAGGTCCGCTGGTGACCCTCGAAGAAGGTGCCAATGTTGAATACATTAGGGAGTACACCTCGATTCCGGTACCAAAATTACACTGCGCTTTCACCCGCAAGGGTTGCACCTACATTGTAACGGAATACATACACGGACAAACTATATGGGAATACTGGCAACGGGCGTCAGAAAAATCAAAAGAAATCATACGGCGTCAGCTAATAAGTCTGATGCATGATTTACGATCTGTGCCAAACCCAGTGCCAGGACAACTTGACAAGCATCTCGGCTGATTGGAGGGCCAATGTACGATTATCGATATACCGACGGCATAAAACAGAGTTTTGGTCCTCTAAGTAACGTTCACGATTTTCATCTCTGGCTCCGTTGTGGATTCACCTCCCCATTCCCACCGGAACGGAGTTCTAATCCAGGTCGTGACGCGGCGATTAAACGAATGATTCAGCTACAAGACAAGCGCCAGTATGAGACAAAACCGACGCATGGCGACTTTAACAGTCTGAATGTATTAGTGAAAGATGACAACATCGTCGGCATTATTGACTGGGAAATGGCTGGATGGTACCCTGACTATTGGGAGTCTACTTCTGCATGGCATGTCAACCATATGGATGAGTATTGGAGACCTGAAGTTGAAAAGATCTTGGATGCGGACTGTCATGCGGAAGACTTGGAGGCTGAGAAGATCCGGCGACGCTACTTTCAAAGTCCTTGAGACATATGGTAGGCTCCCCCTAGTTTCACTGTGTTCGATATGGTATTTGCTGCCACTTCGAGTAAGGTGTGCAATCAACAGTAACCGGGGACAGTTTAAAACCATTACAAGATCCACGCTAAGCGGTTGAATCATGAAGTGGGAGCCACTCGCCGTACACCACCCCCAGGCGCACGGTCAGAATACTCGAGTATTTGGAACCTTGACCGAGGATCTTCCGCGCCATTTCTTCGTTTCATCAGATAGCGTCTGCGAAGTATGAAACCTCCACTCACACCAGTCACTTGGAACAGTGCTGAATGCTCAAACGTAGATCTAACAAGTTCGACTTGAGGAATCCTAGTCTGGTGCAATATCAAAGAAATATAGCTTGAGGAACCACATGGAGATTTGGTGAAGTATCTATCTCGCTGAAAGCGCTTGAGGGGTTGCCCACATGAACCATCATTGTTTTTCCGCAAGGGGAATTCAGCCGAATCTGGGATCTGATATGCAACCTGCTGCTTTGATGAGGCCTGCGGACGAATGATTGATTTTCGTTGTGATCGCTCAGATACTGCGAGAATGGGGACTACAACAGTTGAGCAGAAGATATCTGACGCAAAGCCCGACACTCGATACCTTTCGAAGTATCCTACCAAATCTTTCAACAACTTGCTCAATTTTGAGAACAATAGTAGATAGGAAGAGAAGGATAAAAAGCAAAAGCGAATCACTGATGTTGTCTTTAAACCATTGGAAGTTGCAGGATCGGGACCAAGATTCGCACACGCGCTTGATCCGTATGATTCAATCGAGGACGATCAAGCATCTCTACGTATCACAAAAGAACTTACAGCGCAAATCAAATCCGATCAATCCTTCGTAGCGTTCGAGGGGTCGTGAAGGGATCTCAAACCAAAATTCGCGAATTATTCTAGGGTGTAGCCATCTGACCCTGCGGCGTTGCCTAGTGCAACGACTTGTACCATGTAAACAAAACGTCACCCCCAGCCATCAAAGAAGCCCCCAACCACCAGCACCACATACAGGCTATACCATGGCAAATTTGATATGTAAAAACTCCTACACGATACTCGAATAGTTTCAGTATCGTGAGTATAGGGAAAGGACCATTCAGCAACTCAAAATATACAGACTCAATCTTGGTTGGTAAATTACGGATTCCGAGCTTTGGCTTCCGAGCCTAAGATTTCTCTACGACCGAGGGGACCATCTCTACACCACAGCCATGGCTCCTCTACCCATTAAGTCTGACCCATCTCGCTCGCCTCTCGGCCTCGAAACTCGCTCTTCCAGCCAAGGCTTCCCCCAACTCTCCAGCACCCTCTCCCCCATAGAAGCAGGTTCTTACCTCGCAACTCGCAATGCCGCCCCCCCAACCTCCAACACCCCTCCCGGCAGCGGCTCCTTCGACCCGCACAACGTAAACAACAGAGGCATCCTCGCGCTCTTCGGCCTCATCAGTGTCGGAATGGTGCTCGCCAGCATCTGGTTCTTCTTCTGGGCGAAGAACGGCGGCTTCCGCTGGCGCAAGGGCGACTGGGACGATTACAAGAGTACGGTTTTGCGGCGCAAGGGTCCGAATGGGACGACGCTTAGTGGGGCGACGAAGACGACGGAGCTGGGTGGCGGGAGCGTGGTTGGGGAAGTGGATCGGGATGACGAGGGGGTATTCATGAAGGGTGGGCTGCAGGGAGGGGGGCGCAAGGGGAAGGTACCGAGGGGAAATAAGAACGGACATGACAACGACGTGCGCGCTTACCGGCACGAGAAAGCCGCTAGAGTGGGTGGGCTGAACCGAGAAGCGGATGGGAATTACCACACCGAATACACCGACTTCGGCTACACGGACGCCTCGGATATCTCGCAGCAAAGCATCCACAACGAAAAGAAGCAGTACTCGCACAAACCCGCTGCTGCAAAAACGCCGACGAAGCAGAAGAGCACCTTTTACGCCCACACGCCCTCTTCCACCGACTCGCACCGCCCCCTCCGCCCCAACGCCGCTCAACCCTCCTCGAGAGACTCCACCCCAACGCGCTCCCGCCAAGCCTCGCCGCGCAAACACACCCCGAACCGCAAACGCAACAGCAACAATTCCAACCCGTCCGTACCGGGCAGTTTTGGCAGCTACACCGAGCCGCTGGATTTCGATGCGAGGTATACCGCCAGCGAGGCGGACACGGATGGGTCGCGGGGCACGAAGGCGTATTTCCATCCGATTCCGGGGTTAGGCGCGGGAGGAGGCAGTGCGGGTGGGTATGCGGGTGGGGGATTTAGGAGGGGTGGGGCGGGGAGGAGGAGGGACAGTTTGAGTGATAGTGAGGGGGAGGATACGGTGAGGAGCTGAGGGGATGTTGGGATGTTGATTGACTACAGCGTGGGACATCAGGGCAGATTGATTGATTTGTTAAAAGAGGGCGTTGTTTGTGAATGTGCTTGATGTTTGCAGCGAGCGAATGAACGAATGAGCGAGTTGGATTCACCGAGTGGAATTGAGTTTGTAGATAGCATAGCGTAGCAATTGATTCGGAATCCAATAACGATAAAGATTTTTACTATATAGACGTACAGTTTCAACTTGATCCTCGAGGGGGTTGCTACGCTATTTTCCTTCAGGCTTCAAGTCCTTTCTCGTATAGAAGAGTGGATATCCCGTTGCTTAGATAGGCCAGGCCAGGCCACCATTCTGTGTTGGTTCCCATGGGGCGTGGGGTGCGGTTATAGAAGCTGCAAGCGAAACCGCATACTCCTTGTTCGTGTTGCTGCTCTGGAGGGGCCGTGGGGATGATAGGCGGAGAGCGGCCTGCGCTTGTAGAGCCATCAGAGACGCTTGAGGGGTTTCTCGAGGAGGGCATGAAGTTGATGATGTCCTGTTGCCTAGCATCTGGCGTTGCAGGGTTGGGTATGTCTTTCCCTTCTCTCTCGTGTTTTGCATTGCAATATGTGGGTGGAATGATAACGCAAGCCGGATGCTGATAGACGCTTCGGATGATACAGCCGACACGGGCTGGATTAGACGATGTCTCGGGTTTAGTTTTAGGACAGTGATTTTCGTAGGGAAATTATGATCCATCGTCGGGCTCATACTGGGCGCCTCAAAGGATGAGCTTCGGTGTTCAACACATACTCGTCCAGGCTCAGAACGCCCGGCTCACTAAAGATGAGATAGAAGTACTTCAACGTCTCTGCCAGCCAAAAGCTCTCCATGCGGTTGTCCTTTGGGGGCTCCGACACAGTCACATCCGAGATCGCTGAGTTGGCAATACTGGTTCTGGTGTGCTTCTCAATCGCTTGGAACATTCGCCACGCCGCATCCTGTAACGTGACATCCCCAGTGATACGGTAAAGGATGAAAACGCTCTCAATCGCTTCCGGCCGTAGTATATACCTTCGATCCGATATATCTGAGAAACCAGGAGGGAGCCGATTGTCTTTAATGATTTGTTCTACGCGATCCATGGGCGGGCTATCCCCATTTTGAGTGTTGAAAGATGCAATTGCCTCGTGCCACTTTCTCTCATCCCACTCGCAAGAGGTGGGGTTCTCACACCGAACCATATGGAACACCTCTGGCATTATTCCAGTCACTAGCTTGTCGTACGCCCAGATACAGCCATCGACGAGCTTCCGGGCGACTGCTGTGTCTTCCGGCCGATCAAAGATCTTGGCGCCAATGCCAACCATGCCACCGGTAAAACATCCTAGATGCTGTCCCCGTGGATCAATATTCACCGTCAGATCTTCAAGAACGTCTGCGGATCCAGAAACCAATATGTCTGCATTGTCTGGTGTCATTGGTCGAAAGAAGATGTAGTTCTTGATTGCTATCATTGCCAACTGGTACATTTCCTTGTACTGCTCGGTCAAGCCGCCTAGTAGCATGTGCTGCTTTGGCAAATATTCGTAAAGTGAGTCAGCCATACCACCGAGCGTGAAGCCACGGTTGGTGAAAGTCATTTGTCTGGCGTTCATAACAACGGGCCACAAGCCGGGAATGTGGGTCTTACTCTGGGCTTTGTATAGCTCAGTCATGACTCTTTCTATAAGATCAAAATATTTCAGATCTCCAGTCAATTGGGAGAGCCTGGTGAACTCCAGGGTAAGAGAGCCTATTTCCGCAATAAGCGTGCTCTCGCCTGCTTCCTGCGCTTCGCCGTCCATCGCCGATTTCCAACGCCATCGGGTCACTGGCATGTGGTTCGGCGTATCAAATGCCCGACATAACAGATCTCCTATCTCTGTGGCTTTCTCCAAGAGCACCGGATATGTTCCATTGCTAAGGTCGTAAGCGCCAAGGAGACCACCAAGATACCTGATTGTCGTTTCGAAAACATTCAGCTCGTCTGATTCGGTTGTGGTGAAGTCTATCTGGCTCATAGCTTTCACAGCGTGAGCAAAATCCTCCTCCATTCCCATCAACCACAAAGTATCCAGTGTATCGACCAAAGTCGCAGCCCACCCCCCAAAACTTGTCACATGCCCACCATTTACGGGAGACAGCTCATCCTTCATCCACGCATGTTTCTCGTATCCTCGCCACGAGTGCTCAAAACTGGACTTGACTGCCGCGAGCCTTTGTTCTCTCGAGGTCTTGTCCTCTGCTGATTCGATGCCAAACTCATGTTGTATTTTGGGGATTTCGACGCGATCTCCGAGTGGCAATCGAGTCATTCGCATGATCGGGTACTTTAGGGAAACGTCACGGAACCAGGCATCCCGTCCTTGCTCCCCAAGCTTTGGCGCTAAGGTTGTGCGAATAGTTCGAGTGTAGTAGTACCATAGGGTAAAGCTGGCAAATATGGCGAGAATTACGGCCGTTGACCTTTTGCGAGGGAAGAACATGGTAAGGAGGGTCAGGGCAGTCCTGTTAGTGAGACACGATCTTGAGAGAACGAGCGTAGGTGTTAAGACTCGAAGGAAGACAGGGCGCTTCCTACATTTTGAGCGCTAACCTGAGAGGATGGGGGCAAGGGAGCGTAGGCGAGATCATGGGAGATAAGGCAAAGTCCGGTTGGTAGAACGGTAGGGGGTCCGGCCGCACGCGATAAACGCCGGTTAAGGCTGCTTCGGGTACAGTAAGCCAAAGTATCCCTCCTACCATCCTTTCCAGGTATCATAACCTTCAATGTTCATCCATACTCTTATGTAGCTTGCATTTGATAAGACAACCACGCTACTCGGCCTGATTGCTCGCTATGTAGTGCGCCGGTCTTTGCTGCAATCTATCTCCCTCTCATCCTTGCATGATCGTTTCTCATGACTATCGCCTCCTGTCCGTCTCGAATCCATAAGGCACCGGGGTTACGCTGCGTGACGGTCTGAGGGGATTAGGCCACTGGGCTGACAAATTGGGCTAAAGCGCATGGCGTACAGGGCTAAACTTGAGAATCTTGGCTTGAGCTTTTAGATTGAAGAAGTGATTTACCGATATAGGATTGGTGCTTTGTTACTAGAAATGCTTTGACCACTACACCATTAACCTACAACAATGTCATGAAGCAGAAACCAGTCGAGTATCTTCAATATCTTTTGTCACATAGTCAATTTGGATTCTTCACATTCACGAACCGTGATCTGTCGGGACTTTTCGTACTTAATTTGAGTACGTTTTTTACTCGCTTCTTTCAAATAACTTCACGCTGTTCGTAATATGCTTCGAAGAGTTCCTGACCAAACGCTGCAAGATACACGCGAATGCTTTGTGTGCAGATGAGAACACGTCCGATTGAAAATGGTCTCGACGTCGACTTAGACGAACTTTTTACTTGTTATTTTTAGCATCTCAAAAGTGAATCCGATTTGACGATATTATCCGTAATTATCAGAACGATTTCGAGATGACTGTTCAGAGATCTTGCTACGCGAACTGCTACCTGGACTGCTGCCTAAATCCTCAACATTCTTCCAAACTCTGAAGCATCGCTCCGAAGGCTCACTATAAGGGAGTCGTTGGCTTCATTAATCTCCGAGCGCTGTTCACAACAAGTACAACTTCATATCACCACTATTTACGGCAGCCTACTGTAACAAAACCGCTAATAGCAGAGCTATGAAATCCAAAATCTCAAAATCAGATCCTTGATAACGCACCCCTCGAAGCCATTGGTACTACTACTTCCGAAGGACCTTCTCAAAGCCGACGTCTCAAGAACTCCCCAAGATATTCCCGTCAGACCACCCCCTCCTCCAAATATATATCCTCTAAACACATCCCCTAAACACCCCCAAAAACCGCCTCCCGAAACCATGCGCCAAATTATCTCCAGAAGCAAACCAGAGCTTTCCCACGAGCCAATCCCCCAGAACCCCCCTTCGAAGCCTTCTTCTCAGAGCTTCTCCCTTGGGAACTCCCCCTCTCGGAGACCTTATCAAGAGGCTACCCGAGGGCTGCTTCCAGAGCTTCTCATAGGAAGTTCCTCAAGAATCTCTTTCAAGGCTATGAATTCATCAGTTTTGGAATTTTGAATCTTGAAATTCCGGAAATTCGGCTTTTCGGGGTTTTACTCTAATAGACTGTCATACTATTGCGCAAGAATGAAGACAGCCGACACTTGAATTTTCTATGCACAATCTGGTGTGTCCGGAAACTAATGAAATCAGCGAGGAGGTCCGTGGAGGTCAGGAGGTCCCGACATACTTAAGCCCCGGATTACGGTTCAGAATTAAGACGTTAACGTAGACCTAGAATTTGCGTTCATTTAGTTCTCTGAACACATCAGTCTAGAACGCGCCTCGAATCTTATCAATTGATGCGTAACAATTTACAACTCCCATTTCTTTCGTTTCGATAGCTCCATCAGCCTGATCATTTCATTTCTTCGCTGCCTCTTATGCGTTCCTTCTTGCCCTTCGGAAATTGTTGGATGTTGCACGAGATCAAGTACCCCCGTAGGGTGTTCTCGGTCTTGATGGTATACGAGGTGCAAAGGGAGCACGTTGAGATGTATATATGGGTCGAAGTACAATAGAAAGCTACGAAGGAAAGAGGTAAAAACTCCAGATCCCTAGCCCTATAGGACGAAGCGAGATTGCCTACCACCGGGGGAGCGCTCTACGGGCATGGTAGATACGTCAGTCTGCATTGAAATATTGAGGCGGCCAAAGGGTGTTTTCTTCTGCTTCAGGTCGAGCTGTACACGCCTCATCGCTAATGCGGAAATGATTGGTAAACCCTCATACGCCGAATTTGCAAACGTACACAATCTTGGTATACGAGGACAAGAGGGCAGATAGGCATGTAGATATATATTGAACTATCTAGTAGGTTGAACATACGGGATGAAGGATGAAGGAAAGAAGTGGGCGAAGGGTAAATACCCATCCACTAGCGCCGGATCAATGCGGAGATTCCTAACCACAGGGGTAACAGTACTGTTCCCTGTTTCCAACACACAAAGAGCATTTTATGGGACCTACACGACTGCATCATGTCGAAACATGGCGTGCATTATGCAGGTTGCAGGCCATGTGCTTCGCCGTGAGAACAAGGCACGCATGTCGGAATCTTGTTAGGATTGCGGTTCACTTGGCCCAGAGTATCGAATGAAAACCAACAATTAACGTTCGAAGCAAGTGACGACAGCTGGACTAGAGCACCGAATGAATTGAAGGATTGAGGATTACCACCCGCTCATTGAGAGGTTGAGATCAAGAGAGATGCACTGCTACAGAAGTTCTTGATGGGAGGAACGGCAGGCTGGCTGTTCAGCTGTCGATCTACACGTCAACAACAGAAGGATAAGAACCAAAGATACTTGACGACAACATCAAGAGATCCACCAATCCCGTCTAGTTCTTTTGAACTGAATTCCGAAGGATCACTACGGACAAGGTATAGTCGTCTTTTTTTGCAACACACAGAGAGGCTCAGCTGTCGATCCACTTGTTCACATTACTTGCCAGCAAGCCTCATCCAGTACAAAACCCTCCATGGTCGGTCTAGCGTGCTCCCGATGTAAGGCTATCTAATGAACCCTTGGCAATTTTTGAATGTTATTGACGAAAAGAACGATACTGATTCGATACGTAACCTGCATTGATGGTCAGGATCTGCGCCATCTATGAAACATTCAAGGATAGAACTCAAAGGAACCATTTGATGGTTGTACAGATGGAGTGAGGTTACTGAGCTGACTCATGAGATATCGCCCCCAATTGCCTATCCAAGAAGCGAATGCATCCCTCCCGCGCGCGAGACCACCCACACATGTTCTAGAGCAGTCTTCTACCTTTAAAGTGCTTCAGCCTTGCCTGAATTTGATCTACAACATGCCTGGCAGAACATCATATCTTCAACAATGATGGTGTGCACGCAATCGTTCTACTCCTCTTTGTTGCGGTTCCTATCGCATGCTGGTTGGAACAACGTCGCCTTATTCGTTCCTCGCATGAATGCCAAGATGGGATTGTATATCAAAGCATGGTGTGCACCACGTCTGCAGATCAATATTGGTGCCCAGCCAGCCCATATTGTCAAGGAATGTCTCGGGTCTGGCGTTGGCTCGTCTGTTTGCGCCTTGATTTATATATTGTCTTGGTAGCTTCTATGAGGATCATTTTCTCTCATACTAGTTACTCCACCTGGGAAAATGAAAGCCGCAACAGCACAGTTGTTGCCTCAGCAGCTCCAGGCACTCCTAGATGCACCAGCTGGAGCACCACCTGCCGGGGTCACGCCCAACTTCAGTGATCCGGCGAATCTCAATGGCCTGGTCATCTCGACGTTGGCCTTGTGCTTGGTCTTCGCAACTCTGGCTGTCTTGATGCGCGTCTATACAAAGTGCTTTCTCATTCGGTCTTGGGACTACGAAGACTGTAATTTGACAGACTTCTCACCAACTGTTCTGAGCGAGGCTGATAGATTCTAGATGTCATTGTTCTAGGATGGGTAAACTCATGTGTAAAACATTTTCGTGTCGCAGGCGCTGACCAATGCAGCTTCTTCAGATCGGAGAGGCTATTCCCTCGAGGTTGACCATAAGAGATGGCGGCGGAGTCCATATGTGGAACATACAATTGAAAACATTCTCAAAATTACTTTATGTAAGATCCCACACTATGATATGACAGGAGAAGATAGTGATAGGGTGTTCAGGATGTCAATGTCACTTCAATCATCTACAGTATTACCGTCTTCTTCATCAAGCTCTCGATCCTCCTTCAATACCTTCGGATCTTTGTCCCATCCAGGAAGGCAAATATGGCCATGTTCATTGCGATTCAAGTGGTCATTTGGAGCAACTTTCTCTTCTATCTACTTGATGTCGCATTTTCCATTGGTCTGTGTAAACCCCGCGAGAAAATTTGGCAGCCGTGGCTCCCCGACGGTCATTGTTTTAGCTCCGATGTTTGGAACATGGCGAGCGGAGCTTTCAATGCCGTCTCCGATATAACTATTTTGATTCTTCCCATGCCTTGTTTGTGGAGGCTTCAGATACCTTTCAAGAAGAAGTTAGTGACGATCGGAATCTTCGCGACGGGTTTCTTGTAAGTTCTCCTGCGTCCGACTCCTGTGCACTGCCCTTAATCTTGTGGCTCATCTCGTTAATCGCATGGCATCTCTTCATGTATCGAACGCGTTTTTATTCCTTCCCGGAACAATAAAGCTGATCTTGTGAAACATGCAGTGCCTGCATAACATCAATTTTACGGACATACTACACCTGGAAAGTTGTCAAAGACCCAGACATCAGCTACAATATCATCGTAATGGGCCTGTGGACGCTGGCTGAGATTGCAACTGGCATCATTGTCAGCTGTCTTCCCGTCCTCCCCAAGTTCGTCCGACACACCGGTCCCAAAATATACCGAGCATTCTCGACTGGCTTCCAGTCTGCATCGTCCTCGAATTCTGTGGGCACAGAGAAAAAGATGAGACCATCCTTCACGTCTCAATTGCCTCTGACCAAACCCAGCCAGGCGGCCGGCATGTCGAAACCCTGGCATCATGGGAGCATGCAAAAGGCCCAAATCAATGATGATTACATCGAACTGAAAGAGTACAATGCAATGGTATGACGAGTAAGGCTATAGAGCTACAACGCTGACTTCAAACCACGATGCGGAGAGGGGTGATTCCGGGCTCCATGTTCAGGATGAACGACATGTTGAGTCCTGGTTTGCTGCACCCAAAACTGAACCTAGCATCTGGACTCGGATTGATATAGCCTAGCAGTAGCGAAGTGAGAACTTATTCGTTAGATTAAAATAGTCCTTGGAAGGATTGAGCTTCCTTTAGGTTGATCGTTCTCGAAGCAGTCATTGACGAGTATTGTAACGGCAATTCATCTCATGTGATGCTCTTCTGAGAATGGAAGTAATCTTTCATGTGTGCATAGTGAAACACGATCTCGAGACAACGAGCGTAGATGTTAAGTAGCCTGGGGAGAGGGGAGGGGGGAGTGGGGAGAGGGCCGGTAGGCGAGATCTTGGGAGACAAGGTCGTTGGTTGACAAAGCGGCCAAAATATAAACACACTTTGGAACAATCCTATCCAGGTATGTATAGCATATCGCATCAAAGGTCCGGTAGTAGAGTTTTCACCTTCCACCTCCTAGATAGCCTTCTAACAGCAACAACCAAGATATCAATATGCCCCCATATGACCTCGTATTCCAATAGCCTACATGGGTAGTAAGAGCGGCCTGGGGGCTAGGTTAGCTTCAGCTGTTGAAGCATAGGAGCAGCTGGAGCAACAGTGGGAGCAAGAGTAGTAGTAAGGTAGTAGGAGCAGAGGTATCGTACGTATTACACTGCTCACTAATCAGATTAGATTGATAGTAGCGCGAATATGTTCCGCCCCCGTGGCACCAAAAACACATACATATCTTTAAGCAATTGTCGGATTTCCACTTCATCGTTAGCGAGCACCAAGGTCTGACGCTTTCGAGCCCGAAGATAGACCTGGGTTGTTCGATCCTGGACTCTGATTACCAGGCTAACCAAAAGCGGGAGAGAAGCTTGACTACCTACCTAATGATATGCGACTGAGTCGCATATATACCGTGAAACATCGTCAGCACGCCTTGGGTCGCATGTCGCTGAATTGACATCGCTAGTACATTGTTGAGACGGAGCCCTGAGTAAAAAAGAGCAACGCTATGACTGCTGTCAGTGACAGATTTTGTGTTGCCGCAAAGAAAAAGAGCCTCTTCCCAACGTCTCTTTCATTCAGATCTCGTTGTTGTTCGTCGTCACAAACCTTATACACTTCGCAATGGCTAGCTTAGTCCGCCATGTCCTGATATTCATATCTATTTCAATCTTGATCCCTTTCTCGCAAGCTTGGGCGAGCTTCCCTGTGTGCAGTATATTCTATGGTCATCCATCTCAAAGCGATTGCACCAGATTATTATGGCAGAGCCGAAGCGTCATCAGGGGCACGGATGTGGGTTTTGGATATACTGATACGATTAGCCATTGGTTTGTGCCAGCAGGCATGGACCGACCAGTAAACAATCTGTATAGGTCAGCCAATTGGGGAGGCAGGGTCGAGCTCAACATCTATCGAGGCAATGGTGCAACATAAATCCAATCCCGTTTTAACGGAGCCGTGGCTAACAGTTTGTGGTCTTGGGCAATACCAGGGGGCTGCAAATTAGCCGTGATCGCTAGGATACGACCGGACGGAACTCCAGCTGGGGACAGAAGCACATACCGAGGGGTGGCCGACCAGGCGGAGAGGGTCTCGGTTTCTTGCGTGCGGCTTGGTTCTGGAGGATGGAAAACATTACGTAAGTGAGCTGCGCGAACGTGGTGGATCTCGACTGCGTTCCGGCTAACCACTTCGCGCAACGCGGAAACAGACACGGATTCCACTGTCATTGTGGTCCTTTACCAGCCTGGCTCCCCTTACGACAACTATGTCACAGCAGAGGTAGCAGCGGGCAGGGAAGTCTTGGCCGACGCGGAAGGAGTTCCCTTCGGCGACCCTACCGCCGTCAATCCCCCAGCACCAATAAACCAAGCCGGTGCTAACAACCAGGCAACCGGTGGCACCTCTGGCTCGAACCCGCCAGGTACGCAGCAACAAAGCAGCGGCCCCACATGCGGCCAGAACTGCGCTTCCGTCAACCTTTGCACCGGGCCCGACGGCTGCAAATGCATCGCCGACCCTTGGCAAGGCGTCGGATCAGGCTTTTTCACTGGAACCTGCAAGCTGCCCTATTCCGCGAGCGGGCGGAAGCTCGGCGAGATCTCTATCAACTCCACCAGCTTCATCAATTCCGCCGGAACCTCCAACCCGGTAGGCTCTCCTCCTCCGGCGCAGGATTTGATTCTAGCCGGTCAAGCCTGTCCGTGTAATTGCACCTATGTGTCCAAAGCTTGCTGTCTGTCCGCTTCGGGGATTGTGTATGAAGCACCCAATTTGAGGCTGGGCGCTGTCAGGGCTCCTAACGATACTGCGATCTGCGATCCCACGACTGGAGATTTTCGGGTAAGTGGTGGATAGAGAGAGAATCTTCGTGGGAATTTTCATGCTTCGATGGTGCGGCGAGATGAGTGTTTTACATTATGAAGTGGATACAAGATTGCTGGAAGATAAGTAGATATGAATTTTCATCTGCCTTGTTCGTTAGTAGTCTGGGTCAATTATGAAACGGACGTACGTTCTTTAACCAACGATTGTTTGCTCTCTATTACCCGAAAGAAATATATCCGCGATAGAAGTTCCTTTGTCAAGTCCACGTAGTGGTGATCCAGATTTTACAACATACCAACTGCACGGCACTGCAACCAAGCAGAAGAGGTGGCAAAATACCCGTAAACTTCTCATGGCGATTCGTATCTCTCAGAAAAGGGTTTCACTTATCCTACGAATCTAAGCAACAACATCCCCCTCATAGATATCATAGAACCCTTGCCAGTCCAGCTACAGCCAAGTATCTAACTTCCCACACCCTCTCCGCTAAGATAAAGTAAGTAAACGTGCCACACCCCGCAGTAAGATAACCATACACCTCCTTAAACCCCAGCCCGCTGCCAAACGATAAAACTATCTACAGCCGCTATACCTTTCTACAATACACTGGAAATAGAAAATGGGTAAAGAGAAGAGATGTGTAAAGCGAGAGTATAAGCGAAGGGTTTACGAGAGAGACAGAGAGTATAGAAGAGGAAGAAGAAGGAGAAGAAGGAGAAGAAGGAGAAGAAGATAAGCTCATTGATATGGCAGTTATAACAAATGAATAAGAGCTGATAACACATACAGATCGTAGTTATGCCGGTTAGGTTTGGCTTCAAAAACCGGCTTCCAACCCGACGCAACTAACGGGCACACCAACGCCAAGGGTTCATTGTCAAAGAAGCACCCCCCAAAACTCGAGCTCCCAAGGACGCGGCAAGGCCGCCACCGTTCAAATCCCAAGAGGAAAAAGAATAGCACAACGCTCGAAGCCCGCTTTACTTGCCAAGAAGGTTCAAAGCCGAGTCATCAGAATTGAGGACGAAGTATGTAAGACGGGGCTCTCAAGATGAAAAATGGGCTTTGGGTCTTTGAGCATCTATGAAGCAAATTAGCCGTCTGCTACGGTACTGCCAGGATTAATTATTCCCATAGCGGATGCATTAAAAGCCATCTTCGAAACCCATCTTTCAGCAGTGCTTCACACAGTGCTGTAAACAGTGCTTCATGGTCAACTGCATACACGGTTCATACTACGCTGCTAATCAGCTTCATAGCACGCGTTGGACAGCTTCATGACACGAGACAGACACTCCCTCGCAGTCATGCTTAACTCCTTGAGGTATGAGGGTCAGAAGGAGCATATGTGCATGTGTATATATATATATTGGTTGAATTACTGTAGAAAGCTGAGAACGAACGGAGGAGGTGAAAACTCTGAATCCCCTAGCCCCTGCCCTGTAGGGCTCGAAGCGGAGATTACTACTTACTGTAACCACAGGCGTAACGGCAACTGTTCCCTGTTTCCAACATCTCTGACGTTCCCTTCGTCTCACATTTCTCCAAGAATGCTCGGTTCGTTTCCTCTCAGCGCTGAGACCGCTGAGGAAGTTGGAACATACTGCGCCAGTAAGAATCCGGGTCTCAGCTGACGTCCCCTCGGTGAACAACATTTCCAAGGTCCATGACCTATGGCGAGATTACGCGTGATGGAGCCTTGATAAGGACAGGCTGGACCCTCATGCCACTTGTGTCTTGTGTGGCGCCAAGTTTCAAAGGTTCAGTTTGGCAGAGCCGACTATCGGAAGAGGAAATGATGCGTAAGGTAGGTACTGAATTTACGGAGGCAAAGCGGAAGCGTACCTTGAAGAACGCGATGTTAACCTGAATATGCTCAAATTCAATATCGGCCGAGACTGTTTCTTATGTCCCCTGCTGATCACTAAAAGTCGCGATAGTGTTGATCACTGATAGAACATTAGGCGCCTAGAATACCGAGAGTCACTTAGCAAATAGCTAGATTGAGCATAGAAGTACAAGGAGTACAGGTGTCAGACTAGTATGGTAGAGGAAAGAGCATGAGTTGGCAATGAAAGTGCTGTCTTGACTCAAGGGCGTAGACCATCTATATAACTTCTCTGGTGAGCTCTCATTGCTCTGAGCTTGAATCTCTCACTTGGCTTGACGAATTCGAGCTGATCATGCTTTTCAACTCGATCATGACGTTTTAATGATTCAGCGTGAGCATTTCACCCGAACTTTCATCTGCGAAGCTCTTCGCTTGCTTCACAAAATCAATCAACTTTTGCGTGATATATCGCCTCATCGCACGACCTGTTTCTGTAAATCGATTCATGTCTTTCACTTGACGCAGTTCAGCAATCTTCATGCAGCTCATCTTCACGTCTTCAGCTTGCAGGTGATCTGTAAACTTCAATTGTGATTTGTAAAGAATGTCGAGTGTCGCAAACATCATGATCGAACTCGACAACATTCTAATGATCTCATTAAGCATTTTGAATGAGTTATTGTGTCAGTGATCTCGACGATCTGAATGCTTCCCTTCAAAAGTCGTTCTCAGATCGCTCAGCGATCGATCAGTCGTGAGTTTGACAGTGCTCTCGTTTTCGTCTCATGGCAAGATCTGGATTTGTCATGACAAGTGGGACTAGTACAATCAAACCGTATGCTGGCTCTGCGTTCTGAGCAGCAACTACTGCGATGATTGTAGCCAGAATCGCGTCACTGGCAATGTTCGTTAGTCTCATCTGCGGTTCATCTTAAGATGTAGTACTGACATTGAGGAGTCTGACAAAATTGTTCTGGTGGGATCAGTGTCTCACGTCTCCTTCCATGGCCCCATACACATACGGCGCACGAGCTCGTATGATCACTAGCATTCTTTCAAGATCTGTCGAAAACTGATCTCAAGCGCTGAAAGGTAATCGACACTGATGTATATAGAGCCAGAATCTGTGCCGTAAGTTGAATTCTGCGACACCTCTTAGCCGTATTCGAACATCAGCTTCAGTCTCTATCTATATCTCTCTTGCAGATGCCTGTGAGTGTTAGCGCCATCGCAGTGAAGGTGCTCCTTAGGCCAACCTCCCGGTAGATGCATACAGACAACAATTCTACTGCTGGAAGAGACTGGAAAACATGCTTTGATCTCAAAGGATCTCGCCGAGATAACTTCGGAGACAACGTCGGCAGGCCTCTGTTCGCAGACTGGAACATCGGTAATAGTTTTTGGCGTAAGTATGTATTGAAACAGGTCTGGAGGCATGCGTTCAAGAACGGGTTTCGAGAAATTTTCTATTTCATCGGTCATTCTACATGAATGCAACTTGATCGAAAGTCATCGTGGTTGGGGTACTGGAGCCTTTATGTACTATCGCTTGTCTAGCGGTACAGGGGAAAAGAAGACCATATAGTGGGAGCACGATGGTCAACTGTAGAAAATGAATGCAGGGATTTTCAGGCTTCTGCGTGCGCCAATGTCAGGGGCCACTTTTGGCACGTCATGGTCTGCCCCATTTTTAAAAATCTCTAATTTAGATCGAAGAGCTATTGGCCTTCACGAAATCGTTCTGTTCAATGGAGGAAGAGCATGTAAGGACTTGAACATAATGTATTTTAAGGAAAATGGAATCACTGATCGTTCAAGAGCTCTTCAGCCGGTGGTCTGATGCCTAGATTCAGTTGCAAGATTCGTCCAAAAATTCCATGTCACCAGGTTGAAGCTCTTCAATATCTCTCCATAAGGAACATCGGGAATGGTGGGTATGATACCGAGCACCACGGTGAGCATAATGTTGAACTGGCTTTGTAGAGAAACAGAATGAAATGAGCGGGTTCTGGGGATTTAAATATCGACATCGTCATGAATGAGCACTGCACATGTCGTTTAGTTCAAGAACTCTTGACAGCTTTTGAGGATGTTCGAATTTTCCACGTTTAGTCGTGTTCAGCGATTGCGTAGCTTCGATGCTTATGCTTCGTCGACTACCGCTTCATAACGGCAATGGACGCTGAGGACTCTGTGGGCGTTGGCTGCGCTTATACGATAGTCAACTCTTTGACAGGATCAAATTTCTGCAGAAACTTCTCGCGGTCGCCTCGATTGTCCCACCTGAAACCATGGGCGATGGCGCGGCAAACTCCTACCCTTTGCCAACAATCGTAACCATGGCTTGCTGGGGCAAGTAGGATGATTTCGAACCTTGGATCGAATGGTGAGTCGAATGAGTATGCGACACCCCAGATACTCATACCACTTTCAAGTGGAAGATTCAGCCAGAGATCTGCAGCTTTCATAGAGTACGTATGAAATCTGATGGAGAAAGACCCGTCAGCACTGCCGTCCTGAGAGACATAGCGGAAAGACCGCACATGACCAGAGATTTTCAAAGGATAGCACTTTGGCTTAGTCGATTGGCCAGGCAGATCCGACGCCTCGTACATTACATGCCATGTACAGTTGCTCATTTCCTTGTCTGGCAAAGCGACAAGGGTGGCCAGAAGCTCGTCCGGCTTGACAATTCTCGTACTCACCCCGGACCTACACGAGAGCCATGACCACGTGGGTGCTTCGTTTGACAGTTTGCCAGCAGGAGAATGGCTTCATCAAGACATGTCTTCTAACAATCGATCTCAGCGAAGTCCGGCAACAAATGTCTGGCCCGTTCTCTTCATGTATCTTGTAGCAAGTCCAGAAACGGCAAGTCATTTGTCGGATTCGTATGTCAACTCGGTGCTTGTATATTGTTCGACCATCCTGTTTCATAGCGAATCACGCAGAGACTCGTCTGAATATGAAAAGGGCTCAGTTCCCGTGTTTCGAAAATGGGCGAATGCCGATTTATAGCCTGGGGCTGTTTGGGTATAGCACAGACGTGCTTCCATGGTTTGTGCCTCGTCCGCCTCGTCCGTAATGCAATCCCACAAAATACGACCGGCGCCATAATATATTGTCCTCGGGGAGAGCACGAGTTCCTGAAAGACCCATCCACGCTTTCCCAGCGGCTCTTTCCCAAAAGTCTCGTCGCGCGATTCCGTATCGCTCAATTTTGATGTCATGTAACGCTTCCCCCTAGTCGAGAAATAAAGAGTGCTCGACGCAAGCGTTGGTCCCATCGTATAACAGCCCTCGTGGTCATCTTTGGCTGCCAAGGCTGCAATGTTGCATGTGGCGTTGGAGTAGATGTCTCCCATCTTTGCTGATTCCGCGAGCCAGTCGTCTTGATCATCTTGGCAAATACACAGAGAATCTATCCAGAGGTATGACAGGCCAAGATTCAGTGTGATTTGGATTGCATCAGCAAAAGTCTTGGGTAGGATCTCAAATGGTATGTGGTGCTGGAAGCTTCTTAGTAATCCCCTGGTCAGTCGCACTGGCTGCCTTCTACCCCAGCAATGGCTTAAGGTGCAATAGCTCAAAGGGATCTCGGTCAGCTCATGTTCGCTCCGCAAGCGTAAGGAGATCTGTCTCTCAGAGGAGCTTAACTCAAGTAAACGGCTTGGCTTGATAGTAGATATAGGTTGGCCAGTGCATCGATGATGCCAACGCTGACAACTTGAAAGCCAATTTCGCGCTATCTGATTGTGCCATACCGATTCTGTCCCGTCTGCATCACTCAGAGATGCTCGGTCTCGCTCGTCCAGGCCAAAATGTAGCTTTTTAAAGATTAAACTCTGCCCCTTGAAGCTCGATTGCGTGCTCTGTATTTGCATACATAACGCCGTATCTTTTTTTCCAGTGCGTTGTAAATAAAAGTCCCGTTGATCTGGGTGGCACCGATCCAAAATCATCTCACACATGTGGCAACCACTGGCTGACGATTGTCTGAGTGATTGTACATCGCCATTATGCGTAGTAGAGTATACTTTTTGGGAGCCGCTACCCGTACACCCCCCTGGCTTACATGTACACCCCCCTAGCTTACATGTACACCCCCCCTCGGGAAACCTGGAATTTCCGTTGCGCATCACTCAGTTACACACCAAATTTAGTAGGCAGTTCAAGGGTTTACATATGATTCTGAATGATCTTCCCCACAGCCTCAAATTCGGTTAATCTAGCCTAGTAAACCCACACATCAGACTTGTTGTAAACCTTCCTTCTGACACTCATCATCGCCATCGCCATGACCGACCTCACCGGCATCCCACCTGTCAGCACCGCCTTCGCCGGCCCCATGTCTTTGGCTCCACCTCCCGTTTCGGGGCAGGTCTATGATGATGTAAAACTTCTGATTGAAGGGCTCAATCAACACGCTGGGCCAGAGGGGTATGCTGTCGTCACTGCACGCACCAAGAAGTCCAAGAAAGGTGTTGATCGGATCGTCTATATACGGTGCGATCGTGGAGGAAAAGCAAAGCTAAATTCAGCGGGTTTTGGAAGACGTCTCCACAGTGGCACACGGCTCATGGAGTGTCCTTTCAGCGCCGTCGGCAAACGGAACAAGGAGGGTGGCTGGTATCTTGAAGTCATACGAAATGGGGGTCACAATCATACTCCTACACTCGCCTCAGCTCATCCAGCTCTTCGAAGGCTGGCCATGACAGAGAAGGTTCAGGAGTCAATAAGCTCTCTTACCAAAGCCGGAGTCAGGTCAACGCAGGTTCTAACTCATCTTCGGCTTGATGCTGATGAGGAAAACCCTTTCTTCACTCGACATGACATCTACAATGTAAAGAATCAGCAGAGAAGACAAGCTCTTGACGTTCTAAGTTCTGTTCAGGCTCTTCTTCAAAATCTGGAACGCGAATCCTGGTTCTGACAGTACGAAAAGGACGAGCTCGATAGGATCACCAAACTCTTCTTCAGTCGATCAAGCTGTCGTGATATGCTGAAACGCAACAGCGAGGTACTCATCATGAACTGCACCTACAAGATCAACCGTTACAAGATGTCACTGCTGATTATCACTGAAGTCACTGCTCTGAACACCTCCTTCTTCGTTGGATTCTGCTTCATGGAAGCCGAAAAGACAGCGAACTATGTGTGGGTTCTGAAGCAGCTGAAGCTTCTGTATACTGAGCTTAATCTATCTGACTCGACAGTGATCTTGACTGACTGCGAGCGAGGTCTGATCAACGCTCTGCGAAGTGTTTTTCGTGAAAGTTCACATCTGCTGTGTATTTGACACATTGACAAGAACGTTCTAGTCAACTGCAGAAAGCATTTTGATATCGAAGAGAACTGGCAAACATTCTACAAGACATGGCATCTGGTCATGTATGCTAAGACCGAGGAGGAGTATCAATTTCAGTGAATCGATCTTCAGGAAATCTATGACACGAGTCATGAAGGAGCAGTTTCCTATCTAAGGAACGATCTACTGCTGATCTACAAGAAGAAGTTTGTTAGATGCTGAATCGATCGCAAACTACACTTCGGCAATCACGCTACTTCTCGTGACGAAGGAAGCAATGCGACTCTGAAACGTGAGCTTGGATCCTCCGTTGTCGACCTGAAGAGCGTTGTAGATAGCCTGGAGCTATTGCTTATGAATCAACGTCATGACTACATTGCGATCATTCAGATGACGAAGATCAGACTACCTTTTCGTCTACGAGCTCCGATACTACGCGATCTTGTTGCTCATGTGACTCCATTTGCTTTGCACAAGGTCATTGAACAGTACAATTTAATCACGATCACTGAAGAATCTTTGTCACCATGCACCAACGTCTTGACTAGAACCCTGAGCTTGCCATGCGCTCATAGAATTCAACGACGCATGGACGATACAGCAGGAGGTGAAGTTTTGAAGATAGAAGATATACACTCGCACTGGCGCTTTGAAGGCTCAGCTGTGAGTTTGTCCGTCGATTCTATCGAAGTTACTTCTGAAGCTGAAGCTGCTTCTGAAACATCCGATGCGGAAATGAACGACGATGTTCCTACATCCTTCGTGTCGAACTTGTCAGATCCACTTCTACAAGTTCAAAACCCCGCTATTGTTCGACCAAAGGGTAGACCCGTAGGAGCAAGAGGACGACGAGGCGTTAGACGTCAGCAAGAGTTCGAGGATTCTACACAAAGAGAACTGTCACAGCATGAACATGTACTGAGGGAGGCGGAACAACAAGAGCTACAGCAGGGGATGGAACAGGAGCAGGGGCGGGAGCAGGGGCGGGGGCGGGGGCGGGGGCGGGGGCGGGGTCGGGGTCGAGGTCGAAGTCTCACACGGGCAAGAGGTGGAGGGCAGCGAGGTGAAGGGCAGCGAGGTGGAGGGCAGCGAGGTGGAGGGCAGCGAGGTGGAGGGCAGCGAGGTGAACGTGCTGCCACACCCCCTTCCATCCAAACGGATGCAGGCCTGTTTGCAGCGTTTCATATGTAGCAAAAAAGGTGCTGGAATAGCGATATTGAAGCTCTTTAAACAGTGCAAAATTACTGTGGGGAAGATCATTCAGAATCATATGTAAACCCTTGAACTGCCTACTAAATTTGGTGTGTAACTGAGTGATGCGCAACGGAAATTCCAGGTTTCCCGAGGGGGGGTGTACATGTAAGCTAGGGGGGTGTACATGTAAGCCAGGGGGGTGTACGGGTAGCGGCTCCCTACTTTTTTCAACATCATATCATAAACGAACAGTAGACATTGCTCGCACCAGTGACTTGCGGACCTCAGCTCAAATGTGGACTCCTTGTCGGAGAGTACAACTTGATATGTCTTTTCTTTCATAAATCTTGATGTCGTAAGTTTGGCCATACTTTCAGGCGTGCTTGTTCGAGCATGCGAGCAGAAGACGTTGGGATTCAATAGCTAAGGCGAGCTTCATAGAATAATTGCACCAAGTCAGTAGTAACATGCATCTTTGTAATAACAGACCACGACTGAAGACTCTACGAAAGTTGACGAGCAATTTTCGCTGCATATGAGTGTTAAATTACTTACTGGTATACAAAAGTCTAAAACCAGATTAAGACGAGTAGTAATTTTTTGAAATTCAAAATTCAATCTTACATTCAATTAAATTATTTACATTTATCTCATTACCGCAGCATTAATCAATTTTATCATAATTTTAATGTTTAGTAAAACATAATATTAAAAGATTTAACAAGATATTATTTTTTAGACAGTAATTTTTCCCGTCTTACGGCAATGGCTCAACATCTTCTAGGCCTTAGCCTTGGGCCAAAATTAATCACAGTGGCTGAAGTATGTCTATAGCTAGATAGCTACCTCTTACAGTTACTTAAGGTAGTGACCCTACCGGTTAGAGTGTATCCAAAATCTTCTGCCGAGAATGTTGTGTACTTGCAATGAATACCCCAAAAACCACAGTACTATACGCATGGAATGCACAAGGGATGATGACGGCCTGGACTCCGCTGAAACGAGATTGGGGGGAGTAAATTTCCACCCATCCTATCAATAGGAACTTGTGTAACCGATGTGGAAAGTGCAGTCGAAGGGAATCAGGCTGGGTCGTTGGGGGCATCGAGTGCACTGGCAGTAGTCTTTGCTTTCGTCGGGGAGGTTCATAACGCTTCTTGAAGTGCGCCGAAGAAATGAAGATATAATTCGGCTGTTTTGTGCCCGCTGACACAGGGAGTTCTCCTACATACACATGTACAGATGAATATTCTCCACAAAGAGCGATAGAATGTTCCTTTCGTTTTATACGCAACCACCCCTCGCTCCTCTCAAAAACCTCCGCCCCGATTCTCAAGACCACCTCTCCCCTCAGCAACTAAACCCAGTATCCCCAATCCTCATCCCGCCATCATACCCGCCAAAATTACTATGATGCGGCTGATCATTACTCCCCCAATTCTGATCGCCATACGCAAAGAGAATCGCATCGCTATCCGTGGCCCCGACCGTGATCTCCATGCCCCACGGCAGATAGCTCTCGATGTAATTCGCCTCGCCGTTCAACGCTACGGAGGTGGCAATGAATTTGCAGCCGTTGCAATTTGTGATCGGAATCGGCGCCTGGTTGGCGTCGAAGAGACTGACCTCGACCATGTATTCGGCGTTTGCGGGATGGTGAGGGACGTCTGGTACGTTTTTTTGATATTGGACGATGTGCATGCCGCACCAGCCGGGAGCGTATTTGGCGATGTTTCGGGTTGAAAGCGGAGAGGCTTGGACCATAAGCATGGAGCCCAGGGATGTGAAGATGCAGATCAAAGATTTGGAATACATGTTTAGTGCTGAGAGGTCTCGGTCCTTTGTTGAGAAGCCAAGGGCTACAGAAACAAGATACGTTGCGAAAGGTGATATGAAGTACTTTTGAGGATACCCGTGAGAAAGAGACTGGTTTTGTCATGGACATGACACTCATATATAGCTCCTCGTGAATTTGAACGTCAAAGAAAAATAGTACTAGCTGAAGAGCTCACCGCTGCTAGCAACGAGCACAGCTGTACTATACTATCTACTGTTCATGCCGTCGTCCAATCTGAGATTCGGCAGGTAGGATGTTGGAGATCTTCAGCTGCGCTATGATCCTCTTGACTGAGATACCAGGAAGTGATACAATCAATCGCCAGCTAGTTCTCTCACGTAGCGTAGGGCGCAGTATGTTTGTGAAACCACGCGCATCAGGGCTGGAGGGAGGCAGATGAAGACTTGAAAGATCACCCAATGATGGTTTTTTAGATCTATTTTCGAAGGCGCCAGTGTGTTTGGGGAGTTGGGACTAACGGTTGTCTGTTGGTGGCGCATGTCGTTCTCCTTGGCTGCAAATGATATCTTCTTAAACGTTCAAAGGAAATCCAAGAGCTGTCTGACAAATACAATAAAATACACTGAGGGATGGCATGCGATACCCACATTGAAGGGATGTGCAGGATCACGATATGCGTTGACTTTTCTTCATGCTTTGAGAAGCTCTTTAGCTGAGAGGAGTCCTTCAGGATTTTCCTAGTCTCATAGCTCATCTCCGGACTACTCTTACCTCACCCCATAAGACTCGCTCGATGCTGCTTACCTGGCATAGCCTGCTTCTTAGCAAACAACCGATTTCACTCATAGCTCGTCTTTTTCCTTTTACATCGGTGACTGACTACTGTAGTCTGTGAGGCAGGGAAGTCGATGTCAGGACAATCGTGTGGTGGCTGAAGCTGGTTCGTCCTTAATTTGGATTATGTTCACCACCTCAGACCTCTCTGAAGAACAATAACAAAAAATGTTGCTTCACTGGCGGCTAGCAGTAGCAATTTTATTATGGCATCGCCTTTTCCCCTAATGTCCCTATGGGTTCCAGCACCAGTAAACATGTCTTGTTGAGGCGTATTTGGCAAGCTTCAAGATGGGCCACCACAGTCCACAGGTCACAAAAGCGGGCGCTTTACAGAAACTAAAGCAAATATCATACCGCTGCCAGGAGGAAAATCTCAACAAGTGCACCAGCGACCCGAACTTTGGCGTTGGCGCATATACCTCCCACCCCCAGCGTACCGGCAAAGAATGGCAAATTACCTGACCTTCTGTCCGGTATGTATACGAGTATGTCGAGTCATGCGTGATGCGTCCCCAATCCGGGGCTTTTTGAGTCGCAAGACACATCTCCAAGCAGTCTTGCAATTCGAACGTTGATCTACAACGGATTTGCTGACTCCAAAATATTCGTAGGCATATTTCGGCAAGAGATATAGCAATGACCTGGGCAGTGCCGGCCGTACCACGTCGCTGAATAAGTTGGTATCTTACGAGCATTTGATGTAGGTCGTGATCATCCTTGTGATACGCGTTTTAATTCTCCAACAATCTGTGGCTGCCAACCACCAAATCCGAACTCCCTGCCGAATGTAGTTTATATTCTCTATCTCATCCTGGTAAAGTTCCATACAAACTGATTTTCACAAGTCATCTATCTATCGTTATAGCTGCTGACCTTGGGGGTAATCAGGGCTCAGGAGTACATGCTCGTGGGCATGCTTGGGCATTGCGAAGCAATAGTCGGCGTCAGCACCGCTCTTCTTCCGAGCAACAGCGGTGCCTCTGCCCATGTCTATGGCGCAAGCCGCTGCAAAGAATGGGCCTGGCTCAATGTCCCAGCGAGGAATGACCCTACGGGATATAATACCAAAGCTAGTATTAATCGTGAAGTAGTCCTTAATGATACTTACCCCCTATCACTTTTTCTTCTCAACGCTTCTAAAAATCCTCATTGAGACGGCACCAATACTGATACCTTTCTATCCAAGGGAACAACTATGCTTGGTACGCAACATCTGAATTCTTCTCCTATAAATGGGGCAAGAAAACCACCAAGAAAGAAAGAAGACAGCTCTTCGATGACTCGAACCAAGCCGACTACGCAACCTTCACCATTGACCCAGAGTCTGGCACTGACGTCACACCAACCGCCCCTGGCTGAGTTGTATGTGATTATCGGGTTATCGCTTGTATATATGATATCTTCCAAGTTAGGTACTGTCTCACTGTAAAAACGAGAGCAATTCCAAAACGAAACCCTAAGAGTAAATCTGATTTCATTGCTACTTTCCGTCCCTTTCTCTTTATCTAGCGCCTGGGCCCCTTCCATACCATGAACTCACCTAAGAGGACTTAAGACAAAGACCTGCATTCTTGAGCCTGATTGTTCAGTTCTGACCGGTCATGAGCAGGGCACTCTATCATCTTCAATCATCTTCGGGCCTACGTTTAGTATAGACTATAGACAGATTCCAAGTGAACGAGTATCATTGCAGTTATATCAAAGTAGTCTTTTGTCCCCACATCCCCTCGAGTTACTCACAAAATTTTCGCCATGGGAGGTCGACCGTCGGTAATTGGGACATGGAACGGCATAGCCGATTACTGCAGGCCAGGGCAAGGTCCCCAATGATTATGTTAACGTTAGAATGCCAAAACCAAAGGACAACGGTGGGCCATGGTTCTCTCCGTCTCGTCTAGGTTCCAGCTGCACTCCATCAGGTTCAGTGGCATCACATAGAACGGCTCTTTTTGGGCTATTACAAGCTTGGGATATCTTTGCCCGTGTTGCGAGAGTCGATCAGATCTGGACCTTGGACGGCTTAAGTCTCCAGTGGGACTACCAGGCTGCTTGCAGAACCTTTTCCAATCGCTAGTGATGAGCCTCTCTCTCGTCACGGTCCAGGAAATCGCAAGTATTGATGTCGTGATTTCCACTCTACAGCAAACCCGCGGGGGATTCAGACAGGATTAATGATAGCCTGGTACACACTCAACTTTTCTCGCACGCAGTGTCCCAATCACATATTTCCGGTATATGAATGAGTGGATATGGTGTTCAAGTCGAATATAACAGCCATTCAATGAAAGTAATCCTCGTATGACATTTGCGAAACCTCAGCATGTTAGCAAACGATCTCCAAGTACAATCTCATGCAGACGTATATCTCATACTCGCCGAGTTTGTGGAGAATAATATCTTCTGGAGTTCTGTTGATGTATCTACTCGATAGCGCCCAGGCTATTTCAAGAGGATCCTCTCAGACTCTAGTAGGCGCTAAAACTTCCGCCGATCTCATGCATCGAAGGTCAGAATGCCATTAACTGGGTCAGTCCAAGCCAAATTTCCATTTCGACGGCTGCAGCTGAAAACCAGTACAGCCTCTTCTTCCTTCCAATTGTCTCTGCAGAGACCTCCCCACTGCAGGACATTGTCCAACGCCTCTCAACCCAATACAATCCTTTACCCCTTCCATCATGGACTCTCCAGCACTATCTGTTCCGCGAGACCCCCTCACCTTCGCTTCCTCCTTCCACCCAGACTGCCCTTGCCATTGATGAGAAAATCAAGCCTCTGGGGGCTCGCTTCCTCCAGGTCCTCGCCTTATCGCACCGTCCTGGGAGGAGCTATGTCGCCATAAGCACAACGCATGCGTCGTCAAAAACACGAGCAGGAACCCCTGCTTCTTCTACCGTCAGTGCTGACAGCAGTGGCGAGCCAGCGACTATAATCTCAATTCCATCTGGGCCGCAAACCGAAGAGTTTGTTCAGCTTATGGTTTCCAAGTTCGGTCCGCTATGGACTCAGCGGCAGACCTTGGTGCTTGGTAATGGCCAGGCGTTTGAGATAGGTGATTACCGTGTCCGTCTTGGGGAAATACGGCAAGGTGCAACATCGCTGGGCAGGGGCGTTGTGGTCGAGGTGGAGTGGGTTGGTGAAGGAGATGAGGAGGATTGGGAAAATGCGGAGGGGATAATAAGGCCTTTTTGGGACCAGCTATGTGTGGTTGGAGCAAGGGAGTGCTTTCAAGTTCCTGGCATGAACCAAGGCAATGGGACTGTGAGGCAATGGTGTGAGATCTTAAGGCTACGGGGATGAGGCATCTGGCAGACGGAAACCTTGTGTAAGTTGAATGACTCGAGAATTTGGGCTGTGAAAACTTCCACTTGGACGCTGAGCGTTCTCAGGCTATTCTAGTCGGCTTTTTCTAGATAGACTGTCTAATTTACTAACATCCATTTGGCTGGGGCTTTGTTTAGAAACTGTAATCATTGCTAAAAAGTAACCAGATCGACTATCCCATCACTTTTCAATCTACTTCAAACGTGCAAAGCATTCAAGGGTAATACTGTGGTTCTTCAAACAATTACGGAGAGACAGCACTTGGCGAAAAATCCCCTGTATATTTTATCTTCTTTTTTGTGGAAACCTAAGGGACTTGGCCGACCTCTGAGCCTAGTAGGTCCAGATCCAGGACAAGTCACTCGTAAGACGTTGAGCTGGTGTCTTTGTCTTGAATAATCAGGAGTATGGGATGGCTCAAGCTCTTTCTTTTCGATGCATCTTATCTATCTCGCTGGCTTTCAAAGCTTCTGCCACCTAGATCAGATAGGAAACGACTTGGTAATAAACACGATCAGTCGTCTGGTCTTATATCTACATGTGCAAGATGGATAGTTCAAGAATTTACTGTGTTTTTCGTAGTTGCTTTTATACTCGTAGAAGGGGGATAGCATCAATGTGTTCAGCGGTTCGACCAGGGACCCCTGCACAGCGACGTCAGAAGCATCCAGGTGGTTCTTCCGAGTCCATATGTAAACACAAAACGCATATTCGAAAATACGCCGTAAATCCAAAGGCCCACAGAGTATCCCATAACTCTCGTCTACGATGCCTGTAAATTATAGTAAATGGGATGCCTTAGAGCTCTCCGACGACTCGGATTTCGAGCCGCATCCGAACGTTGACAAACGCTCCTTCATACGAGCCAAGCAGAACCAGATACATCAACAGAGAGCTGAGAGAAGTCACCAGATCGAGACACTGAAATATGAGCATATCGTCAACGATGGCTTGCTGCAGCGCATCGACACTCTCCTGGCGGCATTACGCAGCCACGAGGCTGATGCTCGGAACCCAGATGATTTCATGATGCAAGCATTGATGGAGTGCGCCGGAGACCCTGCGCAAGATGAGCCACCGAAGCCCCCACCAGGCGTACATTCTCAAAGCGAGCAACCCCGATATTCCCAGATGATGGCGAGTTTGGTGGATCAGGTTAAGAAAGAGGTGGGCTCGAAGCCGGATAATTGGTACAAGAGCTACTTAGAAGGGGTCGAAGGGCACAAGACCAAAGTTATAAATTTACAAAACGAGTTGATGCAGAAGCTGGAAGAGCTGGAAAAGGAAGCGAGCAAGAAGATCACGAGTGAGAGCATACACACGGGCTTCGATAGCTCCTCAGTCAACAAGTCAAAGCCAAAGGAGCAGGAAAAGCCCAAAGCCAATTCAAAGCCAAAAGAAGAGCTAGTCGAGGTACTGAATCCCGGTTCCCTGAAGAAAGACCACCTGCGACGTCACGACAGCGCTCAGTCATCTGGTGCTGAAGCGGACGTGGACGAGCCAATCAGCAGTAATGCAGACCCCGATGACGAGCACATCGAGCCTACGAAACTAGGGAAAGAGTTTGCCAAGGTCAAGATAGGCGACTACAGAGCGTGTCTTCAATTTATATCCGAACACCCAGAAGTTGTTGCGGAACGCGAAACGGATGGCCTGCTCATTGAAGCTTTTAACGCCCAACTCGACCACAACAACTCTGCCTACGCAAAGCAATGCGTCCACCAAGCCTTGCTCCTCCAATACTGCCGCTCGCTAGGCAGGGACGGTGTCGGCCTCTTCTTCAAGCGGTAAGGCCCCTCTACTCAATCTACCCAAGCCACCCAAAACCCCTCCCACACCCAATACTGACAAAATCTCAAAGCATCACCACAAAAGGCCACCAAGCTCAAAGGGTCTTCCTCGACGACGTCAACACGACCTACGCCCGCATCCTAACCCGCAGCGTCGAAATCCGCAAAGCCCGCGCCTCCAACCCATCCGCCACCCAAGACGTCGAGCAAATCCAGCTTCACGCCGTCGACCCCAACACCACCATCACCATCAACATTCCCCACGCCTCAAGCACCGACCCTGTCGAAATCGCCGCCCGTGAGATTTTCGAGCGCTTCCCACCGGGCCTGCAGCGAGCGCTAGAGTCGGGGGGTTTGGACCGCGTGAATGAGGTGTTGGGGAAGATGAGTGTGAGTGAGGCGGAGGAGGTGGTGGAGCAGTTGGGGGAGGGGGGGATGTTGAGTTTGGAGGAGGGGGTGATTGATGGGACGACGGAGGAGGGGAGGGAGAGGTTGAGGGGGTTGGAGGAGAAGGCGAATGAGGAAGCCGAGGGGAAGGGGAAAGCGGACGGGGATGGTAATGAAGAGAAGGGGAGAGTGGAGGAGATTGAGGTTGCGGATGCGGATTAGGCGGGAGAGAAGACGGGTGGTGATATTTAGCGTTGGTGTGTGGTTTGAAAGAGGATGTATGATTGAAAAAGTTTGCAATGATACATCAAAATGTAGTGAGCTATTCCCTCAACCCGCACCAAGTGCGACACCGTGGAAGTCCTTTCTAACCAGCTAACGTCAAGAGCAACGGCTCCCAACATCCCGAGACGCATAACAAGAGGCAATCAATGCATTTCAACCATCCTACAACCAGGTATCTTATGCACACGCGTTTTGCCCTGTCTATGCTCCAACGCCCCTTTCCATATCAACAAGAACTCTGCCCCTTCTCTTAAGTCGCTTTCACCTCGAGCACATACAACTTCAATACCCACTCGCCCCCGGCGCCTTTTCATCCTTTCTCAGCTCCACCAATAACTCTCGAAACCGCTCCTTGCCCGTCCCGCTCGCCCCGCCCCTGGTCCCCTTCCCGCTCAAGTCCACCAGTTTCGCAATTCGCTCCCAGCTCGTGCCGCCAGCGGAGGTGTCTTCGCGGCTAGCGAGGAACTCCTCGGCTTCTTTGCGGGTGCGGGAGATTGATTTTTCCTTTTTGGCGTTGTAGTTTTCGTAGAAGTCGTCGATGGATTTTTGGGCGACGGAGATGGTTTCTTGTTTTTTGGCGGCGGAGATTTTGGCGCGCTCAGCTAGTTGCTGGTCGCGGCGTTCGCGCCATTGGCTGAAGGTTGGGAGCAGGTGTTAGTGTTGGGGATTAGAAAAGGGGAATGGGGAAGGAGGGATAATATCTCGGGGTGGGACTTACCGTATGGGTTCAGGCTCTTCTTCTGGGGCTGTGTAGTTCCTGTAGGATTGCTGCGAGGGCTGGAAAGGTGAAGCTGAATTCGTAATTGTGCCGCCTGGTCCGATTGCCTGGTCAAAGGTCAAACACTGTGCTATGTTCAAGAATGGCAAAGGATCCATACCTCGTTGCGATGGTCGACAGTAGGGAAAGAACTCTCAAATTGGCCAACGTCATCTCCGCCAACTTTATCGCCGTTATAGCTCCCTCCACCACCACCTAGGAGATCATCGTCTCCGTCCTCCACAGCAGCTGTGGCAGCGTTGTCGTGTGCGGAAGCAAATTGGGCAGCGTCATCACCGAGTAAGTCACGCTCTCGTCTTAGGAAGTCGTCGTCTCCAGCGATTCCGTCATGGGACGCCGTGCCATTGCCCTCAACTTCAGTCTGACCTGTAGAAGATAACATTTATGGTCAGTTAATGTGATGCCGGATAGGAAAATGACTGTGATCAGCCTGCTCACCTTCTGAAAAGTCTTCTATGGAAGGGAATCTGTCAGCCATGGCTAGTTGTGTAGTAATATGAAAGTGATCAAGGAGCGTGCTGAGAGCTCCAATGGATGGTGTCAGTTTGTCTGAAGAGCCAAGGTTTATATGTCAGTGCGGGTAGAGCGTCCAATGACTTCGTCGTAGATGTTGAGAATTACTGACGCGACATAACTTCGTTGAGGCAGGACCCGTACAGAGCTTAACTCCAACTCTCACGACTATCAATAGTTTCACAACCTCAATATCCAACTTTGTAGAATCGTGTGGTCCACACAAAGACTATGGTGTGAAGTCCTACATCTATCCCAATATCTCCAGATAATCTAGCAGACCTCGCAAGCTTTGCCGCTCCTCGCCAACCTGCCAACATTTACCTAGCACGCCTAGCAGCCACAACACCCTCAACTTCTCTGGCTAGTTGTAGCAAGCCAGTATGGCGTATACAGATGATGGTGTAAAGGCGAAGCTTTCAGCCCTAAATGAGACCCAGGAGAGCATCGTAACTGTCGCTCAATGGGTGATGTTCCATAGGTACTTTTTCCCCCAAGTGCATCCGCTTCTCTTCCATGCGCCGCTGACCGCTAGCTCTCCAGGAGACATGCAGACCGCACCGCAACCATCTGGCTCCAACGTCTCAAAGATTCTGGTGCCAACAAGCGCCTCAACCTCATCTACCTCGCCAATGAAGTCGCCCAGCAATCCCGCGCCAGGAAAAAGGATGACTTCCTCATTGCTTTTTCCCCTATTATAGCTGAAGCTTCTGCCACCGCCTACAAAGGTGCTACCAACGAAGTCCAGCAGAAAATTCGTCGTGTCATTGAGGTATGGCGCCAGCGGCAAATCTTCGAACCCCCTATCCAAGAAGCTATCGAAGCCCGTATTGATGAGCTTGACAAATCGCGCTCTTCGGGTAAGAAACCACTGCTTGGTGGCTCACTGTTCTCCAACTCTTCTGGCCCAGCAGCACCTTTGGAGATCCAGCCTCTCGTACCTCTCCAGATCACTGTCTCCAAGGCAGTAGCTTCCACCACTGGCCTCGCAGCAACCGCAAACAGCGAGTACGACAAGCTCACCGACCCAAGCAAAACAATCCCATCACCCCCAGTGCACGCTGCCCGCCTCAGCGCCCTCCTTAAATCCCTCGCCAGTGCTGAGGGTGCCGTATCCGAGAGTATCAAAGCCCGCCGCGCGCTTGTGGAAGGGCTCGAAAAACTCCTCGAAACAAACCGCACAACATTGGCCGCAGAAGAATCCCAGCATTCAGAGCTCGTTAGCCGTAAAGCCAGTGCCGAAGCCAAGAAACGCGAGGTCGAAGACGGCATCATGCGCGGTCTGTCCGCTGAATCCTCGCCCATAACCCCCAATACCCACACGAACGGCAAAGGTACACCTCAGGAACCTTCAAAAACTGAGCCCGAGCGCCCAGACATCGAAGAACTGACTCCTCCACCCGTTGAAACCCTCACACCCCCCAAACCCTTGCCTCAAACCCCTTTCCAAACCTCACCTCCTTCCACTCTCCCCTCACAATTGCCCCAATTCACCTCCTCTATGCCCCAGGCATCACTAGCAGGCTCAGACCTGCTTTCCTCGTTATCGATGCCGCCGGTACGACTCTATGCGGGGAGTCCGGGAAGTGCAGGGGGAGGGATGGCAAAGAAAAGGAAGTTGGATGATGAGGGGTTTGGGGGTGGGGAAGATGCAATGGCAGACTTAGATGATGATGTTGCGGAACTGTTGAGAGCAGAGAGTGGAGGTCACTAGCCACCAAATGTTCAGTCTATTGGTACTTAAAGTCTCGAAAATTTCTAGTTAGAATAAATTGGCAGACAAGTTCCCAGCTGCCAAATCCCCAGAAACGAATCCTCACAAGCCCACAAAAACCAAGTTATCTCCCAAACTGACCTCGCAGTTCACACATTCCGCTAACCTCAATTTCTCGATCTTGTCTTGCAAGATCGTCAATTCCTCCCTCAGCTCGGCATTGATTTCATCCTCCCCTCCACTTCGGTTGGCCGCCTCCTCTTCAGGAGTACGCCCCACGGTCCAGTCTTGGGCCGCAGGCGGAGAAGTGGTGGTGATGGCGCCCAAACGCCGGAGGAATCCGATCGACATCTTCGCCATTCTGATTTTGGCCTTCACTACGAAAGGGTTAGTTGAGCTGCTAGTCTGATATTGGACTTGGTAACAGTATAAATGTCTATTAAGATGGAGGCAAATCACTTACGCTTCTTGATCGTTTGGTTCTTGAGCTTGATCTGATTGATCAAAAACTTCTTGGTGTTTGCCATGTTTGCTTTGTCACGAATCAGCCACTTCGTGACTATGATAGGGTAAGCTCAGGAGTTCATGTACTTACAGTAAGCTATCGACCTGGATAGCTTGTATAGTCGTGGATGAAAAGGTTGATATTTGAAGTGGTTTTTCAAATCTGTTATGGTCGATGTTCGTGAGTTCGTGTGAAATATATATACTGAACAAATCAATAAATATCCCTTTTTCGATACGAAGCTAAAGCGTATTCGATGGTTGGATACGGACCCTCTATCTATTCACTTGTAGTAACACTTCCTTTGAAGGATCACCAGATGGAGCGGTGGAACGCTTCAGCTTCACCAGCAGGAGAATGAACATGCCAATGACCAGGAGGAGAAGAAATAGGAGGATCTTGCGCTTCATGGACTTGCGCTGGTACCCAGTGGCCTACATCCAAAGTGTTAGCATTGCTAATCTTCTTACAGTGCAAACAGGCATACCACAACAAGCTCCTTTTCGGCTTCCTTGACATTGACCACCATGTTCTCTATGTTGTAGTCGATCCGATCGAGCATCGTCCCCTGGTCTATGATCATCATCTGAAGATCCTTGAAGATATCCGCCAGTTCTATAATGCCCTTGGCAATCTCGTTGATCTCTCGCTCTCTTTGTGCAATGGCAGCGTCATTGCTGTTGAGACGTTTTTGGGTCGTTTGCTGCAGCGTGGTCTGCTGCAGAGTCGACTGGGAGAATGACTTATCGTTCTCGGATTCCATCATAGACGGATCAGTATACGGGTTTTGGGAAGGGCTTGATGATCCATTGAAAGGAGATGACATGCCTCCCAGCTGGCGAAGCTCTGTATATCATGTCAGCAGAACGGTTCCAACCTTCGCAATAAGAGCTACGCACTCTTCATGTAGTTGCTTTGTTTTTTCCTGAAGCCAGCACTGGCCTCTTGCACTGTGGCGGCCAAAGCAACCTGGATATTTCGAGCCATCGTCTCATCCGCCCTGGCTACTCCACCTTGACGTTTTGCTTCTCTAACCATCATCTCTACTTTCTGGATCGCCCTTTGGCAGTCATGAAAGCCGCGAGTGATTTCCGACGTCATCCGCTCAATTGTTGCTTCCTCCCTTTTTCGGACATCCTCATCGTCAAAGCTAGGCAGCACATGCTTCTGGTGCAGCTTTTCTAAATTTGCTGACTTCTTTGCTATTTGTTCTAGAAGCTCAGTGACTTCTTCCTGAACATCCGTCCATCTCGGTGGGAGCAGGTCCATTTCAATGATTGCATCTCCGTCATCCTCAAAGGCCCCAGTTGACATAAGGCCGCGGCGCTCCTCAGATTCCGATCCTTGCGTGGAGAAGCCATTGGCAGGTGCACCTACGACTCTTCGTCTCTTAGCAGGGTGGTGGGCATAGGACTGCCGGTAGGATATATAGCTGTTACAAAGCTCACATCAGCTCGGAGACTTGAGCCTCTGGGGGTTGGCGCCTACAGATTGGTTCTATCTCTCCACATCTTTTCCAGATGCCCCTAAGGGCCTGGAACACAGGTTTACAAATGAAAATTATTGGTCAAGTACTGCCATGAGTATTGAAAGTGGTTGTTAGCAAAGTGAGGGAGTAAGAGATGTTGTTCAACACCTCCCACATTACCGGCAATCTCCGTTCAGGGATCTCTTGGCTCGTGCAAATCGGTCAGCCTTGCGAGACCCTACTCGTAATTCGCATCGACAGCGACTTTACCTGTTGCACCCCATACCTACAACATTGAACAATATCCAATACCCTCAAGTCATTCGTTGCAGAACTATCACCACTACCCTCACGCATAGTCACATTAACCCCCAACATGGTAGGCTTATGGCTGTTTCCCCCCACTTCCCCCCGCCTAATGAGGCTCCTGCTTAGCTCTACTTACTATAAGGACGCCTAAGCTGACAGTTCATTTTTCAGGCGGACTCTCTTACCGAGGAGCAGGTGTCTGAGTTTAAGGAAGCATTCTCTCTGTTTGTTAGTATACTCAGGACCCTGTGCTGCGCAAGGGAGGGGCTGACTTCTCCCCCTACTTTAGGACAAAGACGGCGATGGTGAGTCCAAACTACCCCGAATTTCCCTATCCACCCTACGACTTGGGTTAAACTCAAAGGGATGGCGCTTGCGGAATACGTTGCGGATAGCGAACACTTTTGCTACCCTACAAGAAATCTCAAGGACCGAAGACTAATCATTTCTGAACCTGCCAGGACAAATCACTACAAAAGAATTGGGTACCGTCATGCGATCTCTGGGCCAGAATCCTAGCGAGTCTGAACTCCAGGACATGATCAACGAAGTGGATGCAGACAATAACGGGACTATTGATTTTCCAGGTATGAAAAACCCACTCTGGACCCGCACATTTCGTGGAGAGCCTACTGATCCCATTTGCTTTTAGAATTCCTAACAATGATGGCTCGTAAGATGAAGGATACGGACTCCGAGGAAGAAATCCGAGAAGCGTTCAAGGTTTTCGACCGTGACAACAATGGCTTTATTTCAGCTGCGGAACTACGCCATGTAATGACCTCCATTGGCGAGAAGTTGACAGACGACGAGGTGGACGAGATGATCCGGGAGGCTGACCAGGATGGGGATGGAAGGATTGACTGTGAGAAACTATGGGAATACAACTTCGAGCACCGCTGACTGATCCTTGCCAGATAACGAGTTCGTTCAGCTCATGATGCAGAAATGAAAGACGTGTCGTGGCTTTTGGTTCGTGCATCGGCTTGTCACACTGACTTCGTTTTCCGTTTTCCACCTTGCGAGTCTTCGGCTTGCATGTGTTGAGGGGTTTGGATCGGATATTGTATGCACCGGTTCGAGAGGTCCTCCCGCATAGCTTGACTGTATGCTAGTCACTGTAGGCTATAACGAATTCGCCTCCTAATTCTGGAGTCGTCTGCTCTTGACCCTACGGGAAATAATCCCTGAGTTTACCCGTTAAGTACCTATCTTCGTCTATTGAATCCACTGTCTCGCGAACGGCGGTCACGGTTTTTTTGTCTTCCACATGTTCCACATTCCATACCTACTTCAACTCCTCTGCTCCCGCTTGTCTCTATCTCTCACTTGAAAGATGTCAATCGTTCCTATTCTCTTGCCAAACTCCAAATTGTGGACCCTGCACTCCACTCAAATATCCCCCCCCCAAAAAAAAGAAATTTCCACAGCTTGCGACTTGAAGAATCATTGTACCTACGCCGATATCTCTTGTTAGCCGGCTCGCAATTTCTCATCCCCACTGCCGCCAGTTCATCGTCGGATGTGCATGAGGTGACTTTAGGTACAATGGCCAGTGGCTTTGAGATATATGTCCGTGCTACAGAGAAAGGTTAGTAACGCAATTACTTTCAGATGGTGTTGTTTCGCTCACCTTTTGAACTTGTAGACTCCGTGTTTTTGTTTTAAGATAGTGTATTGTCAGAGAAATGTACGAGAGAAGTTACGGATGCCCTGATTACCGCTTGAATGCTACGACTTTCTCTAATTGTTATTACTTGTGTGGCTAGCTTTCTCACTCCTCGACTAAAATGAAGAGTCGCAATTCATGTGTAGTGATTGTAATTGTGAGACTGACAAGAATAACTTATAATATCGAAGCTACTATTACTACTCCCAGATTATTACACTTTCCAGCCCTGCTGGTTTTTGTATTACTCTAAAAGATTGGACGAGATTGTTTTTTATTGGCTGATGTTGGAGACGCCCGCGCTCCATCTGTTGTTACCCCTGACTGGCTTTCGCCTTTATGATTGCATTTCAATTCACATATAAAGCATGGGCGCAATGTTCGCCGCTGCCATGTCGAGAACGGGCGATGAGCATATTTCACTTTATAGCTTGCTGCCCCTTGGAGATCTCGACCTTCTAGGCGATCGAGTGACCGTATAGTATCCCTCGCGGCGGGGTCCTGACGGACGAGTATCGTCATATGCCCAAGTGTTATCCTGGTAATAACTGATTCTTGAGTCTAGATCGGCTCGGGATTGAGGGCTAGAAATCGAGTAAGCCAAGCTTTGCTACTAAGCACACAAGGGATTGTAGGTAAAGGTTCAACATACGTTGAGGGCAAAGTATAGGGATCGTATGACTCAAGGATTGGCTCGTTCCAAGGTGCTGCGGCGTACACACTCGATTGGACTGGCTCATGTCAGTCATAATGATCATCATGGTTGGGAATTTTTTTTGGCTACCTCGTTGTTGGTCTTGCGAGACAAAGCCGTGAGATCGTCGTGGGCTTCGCTGGTGGGGATCCCAGTTGCGTCTTGACGCACCTCGAGCATCTTCATCTTGCAAATTCCGGCCGCTCCGCGACTCTGGCGTAGTCGCGTAAGGAGGATATGCAATGCCCAGACGATCATGCAGTTGCTGGTTGTTTGGCCTTCGAGCATTCCCACCATTAACACGAGCAGGTGCAGGGTTTGTTCGTTGGGTGGGTATTTGTTCGTCGACATATTCTGGAAACTGGCTTTGGTCCAACTCTGGCCGTCGGTTTGCCAAACGAAGAGCAAGCATGTCAGGTTCCAGTCGGTAATCTTCTACTTGAATTGTGAGACGGGGACCTCCGGGGTTCCGTGGTTCATCTTCTTGGAAGTAGTACTCATTAAGCCATACGCCACGGCGGTTCCGATACGTGTCTCTTTGGCCTCTCCTGGAGCCATGGGGTAAATGCCGTTTCTGCAAGGAACGTACTCCAACATAAGTACCATTACCAGGGGGAGTATCGTTATCAAGGGAAGTACCGTTGTCAAGGGAAGTACCGTTGTCAAGGGAAGTACCGTTATCAAGGAAGGTACCATTATCGAGCGAAGTACCATTATGGAGGGAAGTACCATTGCCCCAGTTGCTTTGTGAGTACTCATTTACCCATGTAGCCTGAGCTGGTATGGGAGCGAGAGTTGATAAGATTACATAGATCTTTGTCCCGTTGATCTCACTACCATTCTTAGGAATGCCTGTAGATACGGAGCCGGTATATAACGGAGCTGTAAGGGCATTCAATCCATTATTCCTACTGCCACTCTCCAGGGCTCCAGTAGTCGATGCGGCTGTAGGGTGTTTTATGGGTACGGTCTTCGAAGGTGACTGCCTAGGTTGGGAGGATTTGGCCGGGTGCGCATCGACGACGGAATCAATGCCGAAGAGCAAGGAAGCAATCGCGGGAAAGACGGCTCTCATAACGTGGGATTCAATCTGTACCTGAAATGGGATGGGTAAAATGCAAAAAAACAGAAACAGTGGGATTAACAAAAATTTAGAGAGCTTGCCATTTATCGCCTCAAGTAATATGCAATGGAAACTGAGAATGCTGATAAGAAAGACCGCTGCCTCATAAACGAAAGGTCCTTTTTATACTCATATACTCTGGATAGATGGTAGACCCAACAATCCTGTTAATGAAGAGGAGTAATACTTGGTCTCATCTCATACTTGACTGAAACAGGACGGAAATCCCACAAGGCGTTACTGTGGGAAACCAACAGTCTTCCATCACATCTTTCGCAAAATAGAAGATGGTGGGGAACATTGCCATATCCCTACCCTTCCAATGCTATGGAACCTCTAGAAATTTCAAAATTTCGATTGTACCTCCGTAGGCAGATAGAATCCACCTAACGCCGCATCAGCCTTCAAGAACTTCGTAAGTCCCGAGACTCCAACGGACATGATGGAGCATCAGAAAACCAGACCTAGGCCAGTTCGAAGGAAGATGACACACGATCGTGCAATGTTCTACCATGCACGACGGACCCTCTTATGACTGAGCCCGTTGACACGGAAGCCTTAGAGCTTTATAGGTATCGCCACCAACAATTATGAGGCAAGTACTTTTTTGTGTGCTAGGAACAATCAATCACGGCCACACATAGAGACTGTGTTATAGAGGAATAGAATATCTTCTTCATTGAGGAACAGACTAGCGCCTCAGACGAAATGATGCTTGGCCACGTAAGTGAACAGCAGCATCACAGATGACTGCCCAAGCCCGCATTGCCAACAGGTTACGATGGTTTGAATGGAATGGAGTTACTGTACCCGCTTCTAGTGTTGTATCAGAGATACTCTATGGCGATTGCGATTGTTAGAGTACCTGGTGCGAGCACAAGTCGGAAGTTTGACCTGGGCAAAATTGTAATCAATTGTGATATTGACAGTTTTACGTCTTCTTCAGGGTGAAAATCCCACCGCCTTGCGGTACAGCAAGTTGGTCACGCCGCGAAACGACATCTGATGTCATAACAGATACTTCTTTGAGCTGGTCAAAGATTCAACAGACGTAGGATCTGTTACAAGAGGAACATTCTTCCTTGTTACAAGCCAGCAATCAAGAGCAGCAAGACTTGGAAACATTTGTTGGTTTCATAGCTCGGTTCATCTACGTGGCGTCGAAACGGTACCTCCTGTGCCCCCCACATATGAATAGGTGGTGGTTTGCTTCATTCATACTCTTTCAACCCTTCAATCTCAGTGCATCTACGGTCTTCATATTTGCTACTATTCACCACCTCTACTATTGACATTCTCTGCCACATCAGCCATACAACATAATGGTCTCCAAATACCCCTCACATCCTCACCATACATTCACGAGCGTAAATCCTATCATAATATTTCTCTTTGTTGTCGAAGATCTTCCGTCCGATGTATGATCTCTTCGACACTTCATTCAGTGTACCAATTCATGCTAATGCGTGCTCAGTTCGTTAACGACTTTCTCAGTCAGTCCAAAGCAGGGGACGATATCCAGACTCCAGAAGGGCCAAAACCATACGACGAGGAACAATATTTTCACCTTGTTACCAGACGAGCCTTTGTAATTGATGAACACACGCAACTATGGACTTACCCACCGGTTCAGATCACCGAGAACGAATTTCTTCACGCTAGTGTCGATGATTTGGTACACTGGATTGATCGAATCATTAGGGGGGCGCCTGGTTGGTGGCGAGAGAAGGCATTTGTAGTCCTAGACAAGCGATCAATGGAGGACAAGACAGCATTATTGGTCAATAGCTGGGAAGACTTTTCGACAGAGACTGTTAGGTGTCGCTTCGATACTGTGTTGGAAGCTGCTCGCAACCATTCCGAAAACCTCAAGCCAGATATATTCGCAATGCTGGATACGCAGGATGAGAATGGAGTCGATACGATTTATAAGAACCGAGAAGAGTTATTCAAGGCCTTAGAAACTAGTACCGCTCGACCACCGGGAATGTAGAAGGAAATTTAAGAAGGGGGTTTTTTGTGAACATTGAATGCAAATATCCTCGTAGTCGTATGAGATGAAAGGTCTCTACCGTCCACGATCTCCTCGTATTTTATGTCCGAGATCCACCATCGAGCTCTCACACCGCTTCCATCACTTTCCCACCTACAAAATCGCTCCTGCGCTAAACGCAAGTCTCATCCCTCCCGGACCGTAAACCATCACGAAATAACTACACTCCTTCATCCCCCTTCTTTGGGTCCAAACACAAGTCTGCACCTAAAACAATCCACATCCCATGAAAATAACGTATCACAAAATGACGACCCAAACAGCACCGCTTTCCATCCCTTTACGTTTGGAGCAACGCGCAGGACAATGGCTTATGGCCACGCGAAGAAAGTAAAAAGCCCGGCAAGTTGCGCACACATGGGTTGCAGGAAGGGAGCGTAGATCGTAGGGGGAGATATTGAGGACGTAGCTGAAGACTTAGAAATAGGGTTGAACGAGGGTTAAGTAGACGCCGCAGAGGGCGGCGAGGGTTTCGAAGAAGAGGAAGAGGAAGCAATACGGAATAAGATTGAGGGAGGTGGCATGATTGATGAAGTGGATGGATAGGCTACAGTGGTGGGACGAGATAGAGACTATTGAAAGAAGAGCATCAAGGAAGAGATTGAAGATCGTGATGGGATCTAAAATAAAAGCCCAGAATATGCTGATGAGTTGTGTCGTAAATTGGATGGCCAAGCTTGGACTAACAGCCCTACGATACCTTACCGTCGTCATTCCGCTAGTTTATTCTAGTCTCCCTCCATGTCGCCATGTTCAGATGTACTTTTCACAGCTTCTACCAATAGACTGCAAATCAACCCTTGGCGATGATCCCTCCCAAAGTAGTACTTCGGGAAAGCCGATAACAGCAGTGGATGGAAATCAAGTAGCAAGTCATGCGCAGCTCTGAACTGCTTCTACGGCGATTATGCAAGCCTCCAGCGCTGAGTGCCCTCCACAATCACCAAACACCTACGCAAAGCAGATTGATATATCAGGCTGCGCAATGCAAAACCTTCACTCCCTTCTTCCCGCTCAAGCGGAATTTCTCGACCTCTATTCTGCATGCAAGCCCACACTCCATAATTTCTCCTCGTTTCCTGGCTTCCAACCCTCGACCAGCGATTGTACCTTTACCCCGATTATTCCCCACTTCTCCCACGCGAAGGAAAGCGAACTCGCCTGCAGTTCGTAATGAGAAGACAGTGGGCGAGGAAGAGAATGACGATGCTCTGGAAACCGAGGAGAACGAGCGGGGTTTTGAGATGTCCCAGAAGGCTTCGCAAGCCGCCCAAGTCAATCTCAGTGCACGTCTGGCAAAGGATGGAAAATCCCAGGGTCAAACAGCAGGATTGGGAGAAATTTGGAGGCTGATAAAGATCGCTAGACCGGAAGCCAAGATTCTCGGATGTGCATTTGTCTTTTTACTGGTATCATCTGCGATCACTATGGCTGTTCCATTCTCGATCGGCAAAATACTGGATATTGCTACGAAGTCGGAAGATGGCACTGACCAGCTCTTCGGATTGGACCTTTCGACATTTTACATTGCTCTGGGTGGGATTTTAGCTGTAGGGGCAGGAGCGAACTATGGCCGCATCATCATACTTCGAATAGTCGGGGAGCGTATCGTTGCGCGCCTAAGGTCACAGCTCTTCCGAAGTACCATAATCCAGGATGCTGAATTCTTTGATGCCAACAGAGTTGGAGATCTCATCTCTCGCCTAAGCTCAGATACGATCATTGTTGGGAAGAGTATAACACAGAATTTATCTGACGGACTCCGGGCTTTAGTCAGTGGAGGAGCTGGATTTGGCCTGATGGCATATGTTAGTGTGAAACTTACTGGTATCCTGACTCTCATGTTTCCACCCGTTGCCATTGGGGCGTTCTTCTATGGGCGCGCCATCAGGAATCTTAGCCGGAAAATCCAAAGGAACCTGGGGACTCTAACTAAGATCGCGGAAGAAAGACTTGGCAATGTGAGAACGAGTCAAGCATTCGCTGGTGAAATTTTGGAGGTTTCCCGGTATAATCACCAAGTAAAGAAGATATTTGGGCTTGGCAAGAAAGAGGCGCTCATAAGTGCTACATTTTTCAGCACTGTATGTTGACTCACCTTGTTTCTAGACTGGTACTGATACTAAGTAGACTGGTATGATGGGCAATGTGACTATTTTAGCACTCTTATATGTAGGAGGGGGCATGGTGAAATCAGGAACCATTAGTATCGGCGAACTGACGTCGTTCTTAATGTACACGGCCTACGCGGGATCTAGTCTCTTCGGACTATCGAGCTTTTACTCAGAGCTGATGAAAGGTGTTGGAGCTGCCAGTAGGCTGTTCGAGCTCCAAGACAGGAAGCCATCCATTTCTCCTACCGTCGGTTTGCCTGTAAAGTCAGCACGCGGGCCCATAAGGTTCGAAAACGTATCTTTCAGCTATCCCACTCGGCCTGCCGTCGACATTTTCAGCAACTTACATTTTGAGATTCCTCAGGGGACAAATGTCGCCGTCGTTGGACCTTCAGGCGGAGGGAAATCGACCATCGCATCACTTATGCTTCGTTTCTACTCGCCTACGCAAGGGAGGATCAAGATCGATGGTGTCGATATTTCTACGATGAACGTCAAATCTTTGCGGAGGAAAATCGGCATTGTTGCTCAAGAACCAGTGCTGTTCTCAGGCACCATAGCAGAGAACATTTCGTACGGCAAGCCCCACGCGACGAGATCAGAAATCATCGCTGCTGCGAGGAAAGCCAACTGCAGCTTTATTAGTGATTTCCCGGACGGCCTAGATACCTCTGTCGGTGCAAGGGGAGCTATGCTGTCAGGAGGCCAGAAGCAACGCATAGCAATTGCTCGAGCTCTGGTCAAGAACCCAGATATCCTGATCCTAGACGAAGGTAAGCGGCATTAATGCGATACCATTGCTTAATCGTTACTAAACTAACTGTCTCATCACAGCTACATCCGCTCTCGACGCCGAATCAGAAACCCTTGTCAACTCTGCTCTTACCGCCCTCCTCAGAGGCAACAATACCACCATCTCCATCGCCCACCGCCTCTCCACGATCAAGCGCTCCGACACCATCATTGTGCTTTCATCCGACGGAAAAGTTGCCGAACAGGGCTCTTACAAGGACCTCAGCACCAACCCGAATGGTGCCTTCACCAAGCTTATGGAATGGCAGATGAGTGGGGGCGAGACGGAAAGCACCCCTGGGGACGAGGTCTCGAGCGAATCGAGGGGCCCGCCGAACGAGGCCGAGCAGGTACTACATGGCATGAGCGAAGGAGAAGAGGATGTTGAGGAGGAAGGAATGAAGGTAAGGAAGGGTGAGGAGAGTAAATCTGAGGTTGTGCTTGAGAAAGCCGGAACGCAGGCGAGGTAGGGGTTTATCTGAAAAATATCTACTTCGTTGTCATTGTTGTATGCATCCAGCTTGGCGTTTTGTGGGTACCATTAGATGGAGAGCATGGGATTCTACCTGTATCACAACCACTCTTCTAGCAATTCGAACTACGGACTCGAACACTGTATCGGAAGGCATTTCCCCCAAATCAACCACACGTTTGAGTATATCCAGAACGAATGGTAGAGCGACTTTTTAAGTTCTAATTTCAGCTTGTACATCGTCTTCTTACTCTCTAGCTTCACAAAATGCACTACCTTCGGAAACCTTGAAGATTCACACAAAAGGCTCGTTTGCAAGAACTATTCTTCAAGAAATTATTCCAGCTAGCCACCATCAGGAACTCCTATCGAGCACGACTCTCATCTGCATGTGTATATAAGTACAATTGTATCGGGCCTATCCTTGGTCAGGCTTCTCGATAGCAGCTTCGCAAAGATATGTCATTGCCCCTAACTGGCTCACCTCCACAGCTTAGTCAAAATGCTATATCGCCAAATCCTATACGTCCATGTCTTATCAATCTCACCTTCCCGATTAGGATGGCGATCCCTACACGGAATTACCTCCGCCAGCCAACTCAGCGGCTCCTACATTCCTGCGGCTAGCGGTTCTTTGCTGCCCAACTCTTCAAGGATTTCGCCCCGGGTAGTCGGAGCAGCATTAGCGACTAAGGCAGTCCCGGGCAGAAGAAGTGAGGAGATTGGGGGGTGGGGGGGGGGGATTTTAGGATGCCGAATGCGTTCCATAAAACAGGTAGGTTTGGAGGAAGGTTCATGAATTGAAAGAGCGAAGCAAAGTGTACATCGAGAGAGATTTGGGATTATAACCAGACAGTCCCGATCTCCCTGCAGCTTTTGCAGACTCACGCTACTATAAGATCGGGGCAACTATTGAAAAGGAAGAAAAAACTTATATCATGTCTCAGGAATCCTTCTCAATTCTACCGATACCTTCAACAATGGATTAAGAGTCCCATAGATAATTTCTGTGTCTTCGACACGACACGAGACAACTCAAGCAGCACGGCGAGGGCGAGCACTTTCCGAACAACAAGGTCTTACGCCTTCTTTTCTCTTTACCACAACAAAGGACAAGATACGGGCTGTGCACGATGTGTTTCTGTCTCTGACTCAGAAGGAGCCACCCTAAGGGAAGTACGTGCACGGAGAAGATCATCTCTATAGATATACAACTTGTGGGAGGTGCTGTCTTTGTGTTGGCTTCGTTCTGTCTCCTGAGCAAAACGACACAGCACTCGAACAGTCTGACACATTCACCATCTCGATGGCCTTTTACTTTTACTCACTGCGCATCTTTCTCAGTTGCTTCTGCCATTCTATGTCTCATCTTTTTGTCTCAAACAACAGTAAGTCAACACTCTCTGTCAAGAACACTTGGCCATTGACATATAAAATCCGAAATTCGCCATACCTCTCTTCCCCATCATCTAACAAGGCTACCTTCCGCTGCATTCCACAAACTCGAGGAGTCGTCATGATTCCCTTCTAGATGGAACGGATCTCGATTCGAAGTTGTCGAGAGATCTAATATCGTAAGCAATAGGTACAAACACGAATTTCAGATGCTTATGCTAAAAGAAAATTAAGAAGTTTAACTTTTTCACAGTTTTAATGACTGACATCGTTGAATTCTTAGTAAAAGGTCAGACAGTTGATGAAGAGTCTTATCCCTTAAATCAGCTATCCGCTATTCCCGACAGCAGTTGTTTTCCATCCCTATTTTCGTTGGCTCGCTACAATCGAGTCGCATCGCTAGATGATGTGCCTTCGTATTGCGACAGTCCTCGTTGAGACTTATCCCCATCATGTCCTCAGATATGGATGCACAATTGAAGAACCTACAAGGACAGCTTCAAGTAGAACGCCAATGTGCCGTAAACGAACGCAGGCTTCGCGAGCAGGCTGAGAGCCGCACAAAGCAAGAACGCCACCATGCGGAGCAAGAACGCAAGTTCATGGAGGAGCACCGTAAGGTACTCAATGATCTGATTCGACAAAATCCTGAGCTCATGAGCAGTATATTCTCCTTACTGGACAAAAATCCGAAGGTCTTGGACTTGGACTTTGACAACAAGCGCAACTACTTCACTCAGCATCTACACTCGCACGATACAGAGCCTAATCATACACAACCACTTTTGCGGCTAACTGTCCGACGTGATCATGTTTTTCTCGACTCTTATAAATATCTGTCGTTCAAGTCTGACGATGAGATCAAATACGGCAAGCTCAGCGTCCGTTTCGCTGATGAAAAAGGAGTGGATGCTGAAGACGCGACTCGAGAATGGTTCCGGGTCCTCTCTCGACAGATGTTCAATCCTAACAACGCTCTCTTCATTCCTGTTGCAGCTGATCCTATCACATTTCACCCCAACAAGCTAAGCAAAATCAACGATGAGCATCTGATGTTCTTCAAGTTCATCGGCCGTATGATTGGCAAAACGCTCTATGAAGGTCGCTCTCTAGACTGTCGTTTCAGCAAAGCCGTCTATAAACGAATACTTGGCAAGACTGTATCGATCAAAGATATGGAGACCCATGATCTTGAGTGTTACAGGTCATTGTTATGGATGCTGGAGAATAATATCTCGAACATCACCAACGAGACCTTCTCCGTTGAGACTGATGAATTTGGTGTCCGGGAGACCGTGGATCTGATAGAGAATGGCCGCAATATTCCCGTGACTGATGAAACAAAACAGCAATATGTGCAGCTGATGATCGAGTACCGCCTTACTGGCTCTGTGCGGGAGCAATTGGAGCATTTCATTAAAGGTACCTCCGTCACCATCAATATCTAAACAGGATACTAAATCTACATAGGTTTTCATGACATCGTCCCCCCCGAGCTCGTCTCCATCTTCGACGAACAAGAACTCGCGCTTCTCATCTCCAGTCAAAGGTGCTGAAGACGAGAAGCACACGTGTCGTACGACCTTTGAGGAACTATTGGAGTCAAGCCATCGTCTCTCCAAAGCCATTTCCGTCCAGATATTGCCTTAAAATATCGATCCTGCAGCCAGCAAGCACGACAGCGCTGTCCTGCTTGAGACGGGATCCGGAGAAAGGTTCGCCCAACTATTGCGAAGACCCTTTCCGTCAATGGGGGAGTTTGGGAGGGAGTTGTAAGGGATCGATGCTTGGATGTCGCTACGGTTGGGTATCAGATTCACGGAAGATTCTTGCAAAAATCCTCTGGTCTTGGGGGGGCGGGAGATTTGCGCTAGTACATACTTGGGATTTATCCAGGAGAGCTGCAGTCTTGGTTAAAGTAAGGAAATGGTATTGATATATGTACGAAAAGAATCAAGCATTCGAAACACCGTCACTAGCCGCAAGGAAGTTGTCTTCGAATGTTTTCCCCACGCCCTTTGAAGCAGTACACTGCCCCCCGCCGTCCTCTCCCACAAAGTCCTCTGAGTGTTAGACTGATACAACTTGCAAGAATTCCAAGTGAGCCCACACTGTCTCCATTATCGAGACAAGCGAAACTCATTATAGTATTGTTCCTTTAGTTTTTCCTGCGACGTTGACTTGGGCCATCGCTGCCGTTTCTCCCACGCCTTGTTTCGCGCGTGGTCTTGGACATTCAGGGGTTTTCTAGAACATTTGTGAAAAGTATACAAGTCAAAGAGAGGATTCTACAATTGTGACCATACCTCAACACTTTCTCAGCTTCGCAGCGGTTACCATCGACACAAAGCACCTTCCCCTGCCACGTCCTTCAAAGCCCCAAACCCCATCCTTGCAATCACCCCTTTTCATCCTCATCCTCTTATCCCCCTGCCCCTCACCTACCTCCCCTCATGGCTTCTCCTCCCGGCTCAGATTGGATCTGGAACCCTTACAACGTACTAAACATCGTCCTAGTTCCCGAAACGACCTCTTGTTATGTGGGCAATCTGCCCGGGCGAACCGGTCCATGCCTAACCCTCCTTCCCCCCCAAGGTCGCAGCAGCGCTTGTCAGATCCTCAACGACTTGGGACGTAAAAACCCGCTTTCCGAAGGTACTGGCAACGCGCTCCTCGAGCTTGCGCAGAACCTGCAATGTCCGTTGCATGATGAGAGCGTGGTGGGACTGTTGGTGCACATGTGGAAGGATAGGATTGTGGATTACATGCCTGAGTATTATGCCATCCAAGAACTCCTAGCGATGAGGGGGGTCTTATGAATAGCTCCCACGAATGTAGTGGAATGTAGATATCCGCCCAGAATATTGACTTGATGGGGGAAGAAAAGAGGTTAAGCAGGGAGAAAAGCGAGTGGAATGGAAGGAGAGGGACAAACTTTGGATGTTCCCGTACTGTTCTGATGAATGGTATCAATAGGTCGAAAAGAGAAATATCAAAGGTTCTGGTGACGACTGCGAGGATAACGTGCACCTGAATGAAGAGCATAGATACTTTGAATACTGTAAAATTCAGACATTGTAAATTTTGAACCACTCCGTCTGTTGGTCCACAACTGCCCCATTCAAGTCAGTGGACATCTTTCTGCTATTAGCTTGGGAAGAGCAACGTGACAGCGGTCGAACTACCAATCGAGATGTGGGATAGGGGAGCGATACCAAAAGCTAGTGATAGCATGATTGATGAGATGAAATTCGAGCCTGGACTGTGATTGAAGAAATCTGAGGTTAATTGCTTAGTCCTAGTAGGTTTCTCGATACTCTCTTGAGCGTAAACGCCCGTGCGAATCACAGTGGTGCAGAGGGAAAGTTCTAGCGTTTCTTCTGCAGGTCTTCAATGACACGTCTTTCGTCTTTTACCTTGTGATCCTTGAAAGATGTAAATCGGTGCAAGCAGGAAAACCGCATATAAAAATCATTCGCTCTTCTTCATAGTGCTAAGCAGAGCAACGCCACTGGAAATAGACTATACGCTTTCCAGTCTGGATATCGAACGTGTTGAATACATGTCGCATAATCCCACACAAACTTCCAATTACCTGCTCTCCCTACCCGAGGAAACTTTTGCATTGCGCACATAAAGTCGTGGTATCGTAAAACATCTCGTCATCGCTCGGCGGTATCTAGTTGTAAAAACATCATCATAAGAAGAGGACTGGAATCATTCTTTTGTTCGAAAAGGGTTTCGTCGAAAAGCCGCAGGAGGTGATAACCAAATACACCGCAAACCGTCACGTCGTAGCCCACGCTAAAACCATCCGTCGCCGGTACCCTTCCCACTGTATCCGCTCTTGCTGCTTCGGCGACTCCGGCTGCCGGCAACGCTTCTCTTCCTTTCTCTTCCCGTCTCCCTTTCTCCCATCATACGGCTGGTGCTCCTGGCGACCTCCAGCTCGCCATTGTGACGGGGGCCAGTTACGGATGGGTATCTCTTCTGGTGCCTCTCTCTTCCTTCATTTCTGCTAGCAGTTCTGCTAAGACTGTGCTTTTCTTTAGCTCCGATGCTAAGTTCCATCTCGCCATCGCCTTCACGGCTTTGCCTTAGACTGATGGTTCGTCCTTCCACACTGCCTCCTTTAACGTCAAGGTTGACACCCGAAGAAGGGTGGAACCGTAATGTGACTCCGTCATTGTCATTTCGCGCCTTGACGTCGCTTCCGTTGCGTCGATCGGTTGAGCTGCGCGGCTTCACGTCGCTTCCTTCTCTGCTACCTCTGCCCTCGGCACTGGCCCTGCTACCGCTATCGCTGTGAGTCTTCTTGCGCACCAGTTTGAGAGAGTCGGTTGTTATCGGAACAGGTATGGCATCTGCGGCAGTATTTGTGTCGGCTTGGTAGGTCTCTACAACACGCTCGAGTTCAGGGGCAGTCTCGTGGTCATAGTAGGAGACCCTCCTTCGGTTTTTGGCTGTAGCGTCGTTACTTTCAATGCCCATCCGGGCAAGACCACGCTCGATAGAGTGAGAGGTTGGTTTCTCGTTGCTCGGGGTAGCAGAAGGTCTACTTGCAAGCGAGGGTCGCCTTGATCTGTGGTGTTCCCCGGCTTGCTCTTTCTTAGGGCTCCGGTGCCCAGAGATGTGATCTGTGGTGTCCTCGACGCGGCGGCTACGGGTATGGTGAAGCAGCGGATGTGCAGCAGACGTCGTTGCTGCGTGCTTTATTGCAGGGCGATGCTGTGTTCTAGGATTAGGGGCCGGAGGCGGAGGTGGGGGCATACGGTAGAAGTCCTCGTTACGCCGCATGAAGTCCTCCCGTGGCGTAGAAGGAGCATCGTTGTAAGAAAACGAAGGACGAGACGTAGGCTGAGCGGAGGGGGCTCGGGGGATGTACGGCAGTTGTTGAGAATCTTCTATAACAGGAGATGAAGTATATATCATAGAGTGGCGATTGGACGGGTGATCCGTGGTCCATTGACGCGGCTGCGGGCGGCATTGCATCTCGTAAGGGGACAGTGGCAAGGGAAAGCTATCCTGGTGTCGAGGTGCCGATGCTTGAGTGGCTGGGAAATATGAGCCCCGAATCGGCGGGTAGGATGGGGGCGGGAACACGATTTGAGTGGAGTATGGTGTTGGTGGTCGACGTTCGATTGGAACAGGAAGGGGTTGTGGTTGAATATAAACGGCCCCAGGCATAGCACCATGGTAGCTCATTGGGCGAGTGTTTCGGTACGATTGCAACGTTGAGGCTCGAGGACGAGCCTGCGCAGGCTGGAGTAAAGGAGCATCTTGAGAGGGTTTTGGTAGCGGAGGTCGTGCTGAATAAGGTGTGACGGGGGTTTTCTGTTTCGACCGCAGCTGCTGGTTGAGGGCTGCAGGCCACGAGGTTTCTAACGGTGTAAGAGATTTTCGCGCGGTCGCCTTGCACTCTGAGCATATGCACACTTTCTGCATCGCAGGTCGTCCATCTCGGGCTTTAGAGCTACTTCGTTTGTGTGAGGATTTCTGCGGGCTTAAAGGTCTACTCTCAGTCTTCTTCGCGACAAGCGCGGGTCGTCTCTTGATGGCAGGAGCTTCAATATCAACTCGCAATGGTTTGGCACCAGCTTTGGACTCCAACGAGGAATGCCCGCTATTCAGCGTTGCTACCGTCTGACTCGAATTCCCCGAGTCGCTACGTTCATCGCGCGTGTCAGTGAGTTTTGGCTTGGCAAAGTCTGGTCTCGACCGCTTGGCCGCTATGTTGGCCGTCTGCCGAGTGTCGGGTAGAGTTGTATGTGCGTCCTCGCTGTACTCTTCGCAGTAGGCAGCGCGGGGATTGGGATGGCTACTTGACATTTCCCCAATGCTATCAGGGCAGCAGATGTCTAGGGGGGTTGCTCCTATTGTAGGGCTGCCTACGAGGTGGGACGGAAAGAGAAGAGAAAAGAATTGTCGTCGATCCTGACAACAATCGAGGGGTCGGTTCAGGTAGCAATCGATAAGACGGCAATGGACTGCCAGGGTCATCCCGCCATGGGTGGATTTTCTCGAGTGTTTTTTCCAACAACAACAATTGTATGATGGGGTTTCAAAGTGGGAAGGAAGGGATGGATGGAGGTGTAGAACCAAAGCGATGGTAAAGTATCTACTGAATGTGTGTCGGAGATGATCGTTGCATTACATGAAGTGCAAAGCAAGTCCCACGTCTGCGTGGGATGTTTTTCACAGTATCACGATCATCTTGGAATTGAGTCACAAAATATACTGGGACGGCCTATGAGAAATATGATTTATTTTAATTGTTTCTTAATCTTAGAAAAATTTCGACGGCTCTCGGTGGTGTGTCGTGTCAGCCACTCAGCCTGCATGAGGTGTATACTATTTGATCCTCTGGAAGCCTGCTTGCAGCACCGGCTTCTCAACGCAGCTGGCCGGGTTCATCTGCACATCATGCCCTAGCCGAGTCAACTAGGACTATGGGGAAGTGCCGCGTCCACCCCGCAAGTTTGTAAGGAAGGAAGTGCTAATGGCCGGGTTGCGGTGGGTGAACTGTGAGCTGTTGTATCGACGGCACGGTCTCTCAGCTGTATTGGTTGCCTGGCCGGTACCATTGATTCTGGAGGCCAACACCATTGGACTCCCCGGCCGGCCATTGCTGCCTGAAGCCATGGGTGATTTGTCGACGATTATCCCTTAACCGTAACTCTCCACTTATAGATTTGTGACGCACATGGAGCACATATAACTTCTGTAACATTCTATGAGTGCTAACCCTAGCTTGGAGCTCTCCCAACCTACCGTTCAGTAAGAGATACGGTGATTGGTTGAGTGGCTAAGATACACGTGCAGCTTTGTCGACCAATGCGGCATAAACAGAAGTATAAATTATGCAGCTTGGACTGAAGGACGAACCGGGCTGAACGCTTGCCGTGGTAATCTAGATGATTTCTTGGAGAGAAAAGAAAGATGACCCTGCTTTCGCTAGGAGATGAAAATGATAGACGAATGAGAAGATCCTCGTATCGAAACTGACCACGCGATGCAAGATAAAATGTGACTCGGTCCGAAAATCAACTTCTTATCGGTCTTTTGTGATCAGCGATGCCTTGACTGATCAAGAATCAGATGAGGTAAGCAACGTCATAGAGATCCTCCTCGAACATGAGTCTTCTGCATTGGACAACTCTGGGAATCCCTTCCGGAAACGTCCGATACTGTGACGAATCGCTCGAGTTGATTTTCCAAATCTTGACCGACTTTTCTCAATCAAGAACGATGTGTTGGAGGTAATTCAGGCCAATGGATATTTCCGTCATCTCCTGTCCGGAATCTTAGACCGGTTGCCTCGTTTTTGCGTCCTATCTGGCAAACGCCTTTCTACTGACTCTGCTAGTAGATACCAACAACTCGACTAATTACTACTGCATCTCTTCTTCTTCTCAAGGCAGTCCAGTTCATATCGAAGTACCCCAAAGCTCACAACATCAATTCCTTGTCGCTTAAGGGCCATCTACTGGGCAACATCGTTTTTGAAGACATAGGAAATCCACCAGATCACATACTGTTGTTGATCAGCACGTTAATGGCTAAGATGGCAATGAAAGAGCACAAGGGATCGCTTACCGCTCGACAGGATTGAGACCAAGCAGCTTCATGCCGTTGTTTAGAACCTGCCTTGCAGCTTCGTACAGAGCCATCCGTGCCTTCTTCAACTCATGCTCACTCCCAATTACCTTCAGTACATCATAACTCGAGCTCAGCATGTGTGTCATCTTAAAGAGATACGCAAGGACAGTCACTGGCTCTAGCGTCTTCAGGGTGTTCTGTACAACGTCTGGCCACGATGCTAGTGCGCGCACAAGATTGACAGCGTGAGGTTCAGTAAGAAGGGAGAGGTCTGCAGACTCTAGCTCTTCGGGAGAGAGGCCAGCTTTCCTGGAGATAGAGCAGAGACGGGCATGTGCATACTGTAAATATGGACCAGTGTCGCCCTCAAAGGAGGTCATCCGCTCCAACGAGAAATCATAGTTATTGATGCTGAAACACTGTTAGCACATGGTGTTCAGCGGAAGGAGAATATAATTAGCAAGAGCTAACCGCTTGCCAGTCATATCTTGCACCATGACTGCTGTAATACCCAGGGTGTCTGCTGTCTGCACAGGGTCCTCTACCTGCTCATATTTAGATTGGTTCCGCTGCATGACTTCATGCATCTTCTCCCCCACATCCCTCAAGATATCATCCAAAAATTTGACTGTACCTCTCCGGGTGCTCATTCCCAGCACCATCCCAAAGCTGACATGTTGACACTTCTCGGCCACTTCTTTATGGCCCATGAGCTCTAGGATCTTGAACAGCTGCGCTACATATAGGTCTTGCTGAGATGCTACTACATATATCATCTTGTCGAAGTGATACAATTCATGTCGTTTCACCGCTTCCCCAATATCACGCGTTAAGTAGAGTGAAGAGCCGTCTGTCTTCTTGACTAAGGCTTTCCCTAACTTCTTAGTCTGCTTGTCCTTGGACTTGCTGAGGTCGACGATGACAGCTCCTTTCGAGGCTTCCGAAACGCCACTCACTTCCAACTCCTTGACTGCACGTTCCATACGCCATGGTTCAACTTGTGACTCGCCAGAGTAGTAATCGTAGTGAATGTTAAGCCGAGCATACGTCTTTTTGTATCTCTCGATACTCAGGTCTCGAAACCGGGCCCAAGTAGCGCGAGCTTTTGGATCGCCGTCTTCAAGTCTCTTGAAGTACTGTCGCGCTTTCTCGTTCACGCTTTTGGCTTGGAGGGTCGATATTTCCTTCTCAAGCTCTGTGGTATCTTTACCTGCCTCCATTGCTTGTTTGAGTTCTTCCTTCTTCTCGTTGATCTCTTCTTCCTCCGGTTTCGAGACCTTATTAATCTCAACATACACATCAAAGAGGTGACCGATGGGATCCTTTTCTAGATTTTCCTCACTTCCATAAGTTGCAAACGCGTTGGCAAGTAAACCAAATTGTCGCCCCCAGTCTCCAAGATAATTCATACGAATCACATCCCAACCGGCGGCTTCGTAAAGATTCGCTAAAAATCCTCCAATAATAGTACTTCGAAGATGACCAGCATGGAATGGCTTTGCAATGTTGGGTGATGAAAATTCAACTATTAAACGTTTCCTTCCTTTTGACGGATCAGATTCGTCTTGCAGACCTAATTTCTCGTTTCTGCCGTAAGCCGCCTTTTTCTTCAAAACGGAAGGTATAATGAGCTTTGTAAGGGGCTCTGGTTTGAAGAAGAACTGAATAAAAGGGCCAACCGGAACTGGCTTGCTGACCAAAGGCGAATTGGGAAACTTGTCTGTCCACTCCGTCGCTAGCTCATCTGGCCTTTTCCCCTGGATCCGCAGCGAAGGTGTTGGGAGCCCCAGATCTCCTTTATCAAAGGTCTGGGTCCATGACAGTCTCTCACATATTTGACTGGCAGGCTTCCCAGTAATTGGTGCTAGTAGTTCTGATATATGGGTTCTGTAAATGTCAAATGGGTTATTGGCTACCATAGCAACCTGCTCTGAAGGGGCAGCTGCCATAACTTCGGATCTCCCGAGTATGCTGAATGGTCTACTATTTAGGCTCCCGTGGCTTGCGTGCTTGTACAGCGAACAGAGCATTAGATTAGTGAGACATCTGTGAAAAGGTTAGGTGTTGAGTAACAAACCTCTGGGCTGGCGTCCAGGCGAGGGTCTAGGATTGGACTAGTGAGAAGCGACGGCTGATGCCGAGACGCTAGCAGCCCTACGAGGCACATCTGAACGAGCGAGAGAACAAGCGAGAGAGAGCTGAGACTGCCAGACACATTCATACATTGTTACAACTCATCAACAAACCTCTCGTGTCGCTTTGAATCGAGAACCAAATCTAAGTTGGTGGTTGTCCATCCTCTGAGGCCTTGGAAAACACTGATTTCCTGCCTATCTAGGAATGCTTGCGACAAATGACCTAGACTACCTTATATTTTGATAGATTTGGTTTTCGTACTTTAGGGGAGCTTAATCCATGTGTTGAGAGGAACACAAGGTCTGGTATAGCTAACAGTCAAGAATAAAGTACGTCCATGTTTGCCATGAACCGCACTTGACCATGTCCAGCCTAACTTATCGAAGAGGACTGAGTCATATGTGAAGCAATCCTTCGGTTGATTTCGTCCAACAACAATATGCAGGCAGGCGGGCAGGCAGGCACACTGCTTCCCCGCGTTCCAGGCATCACATCAGCCTTCTTAGTACATATAAGAGCTGCCCATTCTATTATATTATGTGACACGATGCACCTTCAACTACATCTGGAAAATACCTTATGTAGCTGCATCTCACAGCCATGCGTCTTCGTAACTCAGATTCCTTTTGTGGCTGTTACTATGTTGTATTGGGAGATGAAGACAGACAGAAATATGTTCAGCCCAGAAACTACTTGCCTCAGGTCAGCTTAGCTGCCCATACAACCATTTTAAGCACTGCTTCGAGAACCGTACTCTCCCAAACATTTCTCAACACATCAGATGACACCCAAGAGTGCAGGTATGACTTCCCTATTTACGACGTTGTCAGTGTGGTTGGGTTCACATGCCACATTGGCTCTCGTTTGATCAAAGGAGTGGTGAAAGAGAAAAACAAGGCCAAAGAAGTCTATGACGAAGCGGTAAGTCGAGGCGAGACAGCCGGGCTTTTGGCTCGAGGGCCAACATCTGATGTCTTCTCAACCACGCTTGGGAACATACCTGCAGGAGAGAAGATACTTGTGAAAATTACATACGTTGGAGAGTTGAAACATGACATGGGAGCCGATGGTATACGGTTCACGCTGCCTACTAAAATCAGTCCTCGTTACGGTAGTTTGCCCATAGGGGGTGATCGGTATGACTCTATTCCAGCCGCAGAATCTGGAAGTATCAGTATCACCGTCGATGTCTCTATGGACAAGGACTCCGTTATCAAAGAGCTGAGGTCATCGAGTCATCCAATAGCAGTCACCATCGGCAATACCTCGGCAGCCCCGACAGAGAGTCCTCTATTATCTCAAGCATCTGCGACGCTGACCCTTGGATTGTCTCAACTCGATCGCGATTTCATCCTTGAGATTGTTCACCAGGAGGCTGCCACGCCCCGAGCACTTCTGGAAAACCACCCTACCATTCAAGGTCAAAGAGCTTTAATGATGACACTGGTACCAAAATTCACAGTGCAACCATCTAAACCAGAAATAATCTTTGTCGCCGACAGAAGCGGTAGCATGCAAGATAAGATTCAGACCCTGGTTTCTGCAATCAAGGTCTTTCTGAAGTCACTGCCCGTTGGGATAGCTTTCAACATATGCTCCTTTGGATCGAGGTACTCCTTCCTTTGGCCAAAGAGTCGAGCCTATAGTGAAGACTCGCTTGCAGAAGCGATCAAACATGTCGATGGATTTGGTGCCAATTATGGCGGGACTGAGACTCTCTCGGCTCTTCGAGCAGCAATCGAGTCTCGGTCCAAAGATCAGGATCTATCGGTCATCCTATGCACAGATGGGGATATCTGGCAGCAGCAAGAGCTCTTTTCGTACCTGAACGAGCAAGTCTCTCAGAGCGCTAAGTCCATTCGGGTTCTCCCTCTTGGAATCGGAAATTCTGTGTCTCATGCGCTGATCGAGGGAGTTGCGAGAGCTGGTAATGGATTTGCGCAAGCTGTTGGAGAGGACGAGAAGTTGGACGGAAAGGTAGTCCGTATGTTGGCAGGTGCTATGAGCCCTCCAGTCACAGATTATGCACTAGAAGTCAAATACGATACTGCAGAGGACGACGACGAAGAATATGTGCTTGTTGAAAAGGTCGCCGACAGCCTCCATGGCATATCAATTAATGATAGGAAGATTCAATATCCAGCAGGCGACAAGGTCTTGCCAGAACAGAGTACTGACCAGGACGGCCAGAGTCGATATGATCACCTACCAGTAGTTGCTGTACCAAAGCTTTTACAAACGCCACACAAAATACCGCCTCTTTATCCGTCCTCCAGAACAACTGTTTATCTCCTATTATCGCCGCAAGCTTCGCAAAGCAAGCCCAAGGCAGTCGTTCTCAGAGGAACAACTCCCCAGGGTCCACTGGAGTTCGAAATCCCAGTTGAAATCATGCCGCATAATAGTGAAACCATTCACCAGCTTGCTACCAGAAAGGCTGTCGGCGAATTAGAAGAGGGCCGTGGCTGGATCTACCATGCAACCGACGAAGGTGGAGCCTTTGTCAGAGATAGATTTAGCAAAAACTTTGATCAGATGGTTGAACGGGAGGCGGTACGGCTTGGCTTGCAGTATCAGGTTGGGGGGGAATGGTGCTCGTTTGTTGCCGTCGAAGGAACGACAGATTCCACCCAACCATCGAACAACGCTTTACCCCAGGAGAAGAGTCCTCAATGGGTCCCTCCAACCTCAAAGAGAACGGCTCGACCCCGGATGGCACAAGCCCATCCGAAGTTTCTGAAAGGCTCTTCCCTATTAGTTTCCCAGAACGGGTCACCCACTGCCTCATTCCGATCTGCGACCGCTAGGAAATACTCGGTACCAAGGAAGCAGCTCGCGTCCATGGCTGTGCGCAAGGTTCCATCAGCAACTCGCTCAGGTGGTGTTTGGGCGGATGAGGACCCGGAACCCTCTGGAGGATTATGCTCCGCCTCAATGCCATTCTCCGCTGTACATCCCGGACGACAGTCTAGTCCAATCCAAGACCCCGACCCTCTTCACCAAATAATCTCCCTCCAGTGTTTCGACGGCTCTTGGACACTCAAGCCCTTGTTGAAAACCCTCGGCTTACCCGACAATCCCGCAACAACAGGGCCAGGAGGGAAAGAACCAAAGGCAGAAAAGATCTGGGCGACGATTTTAGCTATCAAGTATCTGGAGATTAAGATGGCGCACGAGGAGGATGCGTGGGAGCTGTTGGTTGAGAAAGCTAAAGGTTGGCTCGACGGCGCTTGTGCTGGTGATGCTGGCACGAGAGATACGTGGGTGGAGATGGCGGAGAAATTGATATTGGGAACATGAAAGACAAGGTATGTACACTGCTGGTGAATGATGGGCGATGAGTAATGGTCTACTTCCCATTTCCCACAATTCGATGATTTTGACGGCTGAGTCCCTACGTTTCTATGAAATATTCATGGGAGCATACTGTATTACACCCACTGAAATTATCTCGGAAGATCTGAATATCATACAATCTCTATGACCTACTCACGATGCAAAAGAATCGACCTTCAAACAATCCTGGAGGCCAGAAATCATACAAACCATCCAAGCCAGAACTCGCCTCGAGGACCACATTTCGTACCCAACCAAGCATACCGAAAGAGGCCTGCTAGAAGCATATCTGTTTCTCCTTCCAGTCCCTCCATCCAAGCTTTCCACTCTCTCCGGCTCGCCAAAACCCTCACATCCAAGCCTCTTCAAACTCTCAAACCTCCACCATCAATTTCAAACAATCATGGCTTCGAACAAAGCGCCATTCCTACCTGCCAACCGCCAGCCCTTTGTCCTTGCCCTTGCCCTCCCCCTTTCTTGCACCCATCTCTTCGCAAGCCCGCATCTTCCGTTTCTCACCTCGTCTTGATATCGGACGTTCGGTTTGGAAGTTGCATGGTTGTGGGTCCGGATGAGGAGATTGATTTGTGTGGAAGGCGGAGATTTATTAATTTCCAGTTTAGCACATTCCAAGAGATAATCATGCACCAGTGATTTTTTTCATGTCTTATATCTGGAATATTGCGGTAGAAGAAAATTCTTGATGTTAGATGTTATTTCGTAAAAGCTGTATGGGGTTCTGTAAAACTAAATTGCTCTTAACACGTATTTATGTCCAAAAAAAAATTGAACAAGTGCGCTCCAATCCTTGCCTAACCTGCCTGCCATCGAATCTTTCTCATTTCGTCCTTTCTTCGACATTCTCCTTGGTCACTTTCTGTTCGGTTCGCTGAACCACGAGCCTGAAGCTTACTCCCTTCCTCCCTGCACCGCAACGCTGCTCCTTCAACCCCCCTCTACCGCACGTGCTCCTCCTGCCACAGCTCCCATCGCTTCCGTGCGAATTCCTTGAAGCACAGTTCTTCTTGGCTCCACAACACTTCTTCCCAGCACAGCACTTTCTGCTTGAGCAGCGCCCTTGTTTCCTCCCACAGCAAGTCTTCGCCTGCTCCATGTCCACTCCGTTTGCGATTTCGTCCGTCTCTTTGGCAGCTTGCACAACCTCCAGATCTACGGCCACGCCCAAGGCACCCCACCTCTCATTCCACCTTTTCGTTACTGCGCCTACGGTCTCCCCATTGTGCCCGCAGCAGCTGTCGTCGTTGTCATCCCGCTTCATGCCCGTGATTGCGTTCTTCGCCACCTGTCTGTTCCATACGTATCTACCGACGCAGGTCGAAGTCCATGGCTCAATGATTACGGCCGCGGTCGCAATGCCACTGAGAATCGCCAAGGCCATCTGGCAAGGAGTCGCGGCGGCGGCTTTGTGAAGCTCCTGTGTGAAAAGTTCCCATTCCGCAGGAAGGATGTTGAGTTCCAACAGAGACTGGTGGTATGGAAAACCAGAGGAGAAGTTTGGCGTTACGGTGGGAACATTTATGGTAAAGGTAGAGGTGCTGGTAGTGGGAGGGCAATAGGCAGGTGGCTGGTCCTCCTCCGCGGGGATCACACTGTATGCGGGAAGGGTTGTGTAGGAGGGAGTGGCAACGAGTTCGACGTGGCCGGCGTCCAGGAGCTTTGAATCCATGTCTGTATCGGCCCGATCAGTATCTGTTGGGTTTTGCTCTGAAGAGAGATGTTCTCTATTTGACGGGTTTGGCGATGCAAGATAGGATGGCGCTCTGATAGGTACAGGTCTGTATTGATGTTGAGAGTGAATGATGAGGATTCAAGTTAGCAGGAACCATGTCTCTATTTATCTTCTTCGTCCTCCCCATTACTTCGGCCTGCATCACCCCTTGCCAATCTCCAATGCGCAAGAATCTTCCCGACTCCCACTGCTCGAGAACAATTTAGCGCAGCCCATGATAAGGATTGCGACGGTGGTCCTCGCAACACCGGTGTTGAATCCGAGACTCGGGAAGATGTAGGGCGATCCGTCCGTCTCGCAATACAGAGCCAAAACAAGCTAGAATAGCGCCTCGCCAGTTAGAATATACTGTTTCCGCCCGTACGGAGTAGCGAGAACATCTTTACGTCCGCAACTCCAACATGTACTCCGCAGCAAACACCACCACCACCACCACCCCTTGTTGTTATTCGTTGACTTGAGGGCTGGTGCGTGGAATGAATTATTTAATCGTGCCCCGCCTACACGTAGGTGTTAATCCGTAGGCGTGGCACAATTAATTAAAACTCGCAGTGCTAAACAAACGTATCACGCAACAAGCCTTCCTCATTTTCCACATCGCTTGGAATTCTGAGCAAAACTAGTCCTTCGTCCGTTATCTGCTTTTTACTGAGTTAAAGCCGCACAGGAGAAGCTATCAGGCGTTATGGACGTATATCTCTTTCGTCCGTATTCAAGAACATTCTTCTAGATGGAAACACAATCACTGTCTCATTGTCGCCCGAACTGCTATCCAGCCTTTGTGATGGCGAAATATATATAGACATTCGAACATGCCATTTTCTCATCTCCAAATCAGTTCTCTCAGAGTGACTGCATCGGTCAACCCAGAGATCAATATTATCGAATTCTATCGTCCCAATCTCAAGAACAATCTTACCGCCATATCATCGTCTCAAAAGCTCTAACATCGGATATCGCCTTCCCCGACCACTGCAATAGCCCACCGTAACCCAGGCGCTTTCTTCTCCCTCATACACTCCCAGCTCTTCATCCACGTCCCAAAACCCAATCAATCTTTTTCGGACCAAACCGTCATCATCACCGGCTCCAATACCGGCCTGGGTCGAGAAGCCGCGAACCACGTTGTCCGACTCGGCGCCTCAAAGGTCATCCTGGGCGTGCGCAGCGTTTCCAAGGGCGAAGAGGCGAAGAAGTACATCGAGGAAAACACAGGGAGGAAAGGGGTTGTGGAAGTATGGCCACTGGATCTGGGGAGTTATGAGAGTGTGAAGGCATTTGTAAGGAGGGCGGAGGGGTTGGAAAGATTGGATGTGGTGTTGGAGAATGATGGGTTATTGACGAATACATTTACTATGGCGGAGGGAAACGAGTACGTCACAAGTCCTTCCACAAAAGCCACAGCATGCTTACCATTACCTCAAGACAAACCCTCACCGTTAACGTCATCTCCACCCTCCTCCTCGCCCTAATGATCCTCCCCAAACTCCACCAATCCGCAAGAATATTCAACACCGTCCCCCGCCTCTCCATCGTCTCCTCCGACATCCACGCCTACACCACCCTCCCCGCAAAATCCCACCCCGTCATCCTTGCCGCCATGAACGACCCCTCTACCGCCATGATGAGCCGCCGCTATCAAGACAGCAAAGTCATCCAGATCGTCTACCTGCGCATCCTCGTCGCCGAAATGACAAAAAGCGCCTCCCCACGCGTAATTCTTAATTTCCTTTCGCCGAGGTTCTGCGACTCGGAGATCTTGCGGCAGCAGAACCATTTGGGAGTGCGGATTGCGCGGAGGGTGATTGCGAGGAGCGCGGAGGAGGGGAGTAGGAGCTTGGTAGCGGCGGTGGTGAAGCATGGGGTGGAGGGCACGCACGGGGAGTATATGTTTGATGGAGTCGTGACGAAGTGCGTCGAAATATGCTTTTTCTTTCAGTTCTCATCACGTGAATTGTACGCTAATAAATCACAGGCCATCTGCGTTTACGCTCTGAAAAGGGAGCGCAGACGGGGCGGAGGTTGTGGAAAGAGATCAATGAGGTCTTGGAACAGATCCAGCCTGGGGTTCTCGAGAATGTATGAGCTTGGGGATTGCTTGGCGGAAAAAAAAGGGGGGGGGGGTGGGGGGTTTCAAGTCGCATGTTTTGGGCATATAACGATTGTGACACAATTTTTGAGTGGTTTCTTTGAAGCGGCTATATATGCACGTCCCATATTCCAGGACATCTGAAATTATCAACATCTCTAACACAAGATCTACAAAATCAACCCCAAGATTGAAACCTCAGCAAAGTCTTCCGCAATAGTTCTCAGCTCCCCTCAGCGTTCAACTTTGTCCAAATACCCCGGAACGGTAACCCTACTGCCCACATGCGTACAGATTAAAAGTCGAACCTAAACACTACCATCATCGTCCTAGCTAGCCTCATGGCCCCTCACGTGCCCCATCCTGCACGCTCTACCTTTGCAATTGACGCACCGTGCTGAATGTCGCTATATCTCTCCACCCACACTACCGTATATAGACCACGAAAACAATATCGATCATGCTAGATATCGTGGCTGTTTTTGTATTTTACGCAATCAAACATTCACTTTCTCTTTCTCTCTCGCGCGCGCGCGCAGGTAAGGGGAACTGGATACAAAGGAGATTCGGGGTCTCGTGCTTTGGGGATAATGTTTTGAAAGCGGTGCATTGTCCACTGACTGTCCCTTGTCCCGGATTACTAAGAATAGCTAAGTTCTGATGTTCGGGTTGCTTTGGATTTGAAGCTCGTTTTGGCGGAGGAGGATGGGGTAGTAGTGGGAAGAGGGGGAGGGGGGGGTGGTAGCGGGGAGGTCTGGGTGAGTGATGGAGGGGGAAGGGGTGTTTGAATTTGGGAAATTGGATGTGAAGGATCTAGTATAGTAAGTCTGACCTCTTCCGGTACCTCTCCCCGAGTCGGTATTTCGCCCCTTTCTTCAACTATGTAGCTGGTAACAACAAGTTAGCTACTGTGGCAGCCTCACACGAATGAGGGAGATGGTTGGGTAGTTAAGAGCTGTTGGATGAAGTGGGGTAGAAGTAGTCTTTTTGAAAGACTGTTTCGCGCGAGAGCTTGCTGCCTTGTTTGAAGACTTGTAGATGATGGTTGGTTGCGGTTGACTTGTGATGAATTCTGGCACTGTTCTAAAAGTTGTTTTTGAAGTTGTGTCTCGCCACGTCAAGGTTGCCTGAGAGGAGGTACAAATCGGGATTGATTTTGCTTTTGTTTGAAATGGTCCGGCTGCAAGGAAAATTCGGTGCCGTTTTCCCTGCTGCGCCAAGAATTGCGCTTTTACTGTTGCTAGAATCCAGTCTGTGGCGCTCAAGTCTTCATGTATTGACTGGAGACTGGTTCTCGAGGTCGTGGTTCTGTATCTGCTATAATCTTGCGATTGTTGAGGGTCAGAATCGGTGTCATGTTCTGCGCGAAGGAGATTGGAAACGGCGTTGAGACTGAATTTCCCGAGTCGGTCGGTCTGAGTGGATGCCATTTAGCTGGAAATATGGTCGACTATCAATGATTCAGTTCAAGGCATTTCTAAGACCCATCTTCTCTTACTATAAGCAAGATAGGACGATTGGAGACATGTGGCGAACGTATATCGAGACCTTTCGATTATCATCGTCTGCTAGTATAACACGCAATACCTCATTGTATTGGTCCTCACAAGCGCATTATGAAATGAACAGAATCAGTCGGAAACCAATGCCCAAGATGTGACACGAATCCCACTATGCAACGCAGTAAGATAATCTCAACCAATGGTTACGGCGTTCTTTGAAGAGAAAAACCAAGGCATCGAGTTCTTGTATGTCGTCCAACAGATAGTGAGAGACGTAACTAGGGCACAAATCACTGTGTGTAATTTCTGGAGAGGAAAGGCGCAATGCTAGATTTGGAATGAAGGCGTCAAATCAGCTTTTTCTTACAAGCCAAGTGTTGCAACCACCCCACGCGCTCTCTGTTTCTCTTCCCTTTGTCCGCACGTTTGAGACAACAAGACAACAGGAATCGTGCACAGAGCATGTTCCGGAAAGGTCCAACAATCAAAAGGAAAGCAGAGAAATTATACGCGATCCTGGTAACCCCCAATGAAGGCTCCGAGACACGTGTCTCGATAGAAGGCACGGAAAAGCAAGGAAGATTACAGGTTTGAAGATAAGGGGGGTTACGACAGGGAAGTATGCCAACATCCAAAAAGTCACCTGGGCTACACCAGACATGGATCAACAATCCAGACCAAGCATAACAATAAAGCACCAGAGTGAAACAGTGCAACCAACAGAAAAGTATGCATCCAATATCTTTTGCTTTTTATGATTCCCCCTATTCGCGGGCCAAGTATGTATTAAGCACGGTCTGCAATTGGCCGCCCGCATGTTAGGTTGCAGGACCCTTCGGCGATCTGATTTAGGTCAAAGCAGCGCTGCTTTAGAGCGCGTTAAATCCTTGTCGGAAAGCGGGGGGAAGGTCGCACACGCGACGCCTGAGCCTGGAGTGTTGGAAGCGATTCTGAGTGGTCAACAAACTTTCCAAGATCCTGGTGGGTGCTAGAGAGAGAGTGTGTGTGACTTCGATTGTTAGACTGGTCTCTTTGTGGAAGGGTGAATTGATAATCGTGACAGATGACAGCAAGAATACAAAAATGGTTCCAATTGTTATTCCCGCTTCCAACCAACAAGCCCTAATCCTAACAGTAGTATACTTGCCAAACACTGTAACATTCGATCCAGAAACATAGAATTACAGCAACAAAAGGACGGACCAAAAAGGGATTGTATTATAACAACATATATCAATACACATATCACTGCTTATGAAACCTCGTCAACCATGTGCAGATTGATAGCAGTGGTTATAGCATCGAGAAAAGCTTGCAAACAAAGAAGTGAGTTACCATCTGTAGTAGGGCTCACAGATGATTTGGGCGGGACCTTAAAGTTTTGATCCAAGGTCATCACATCAGTCTGCGCTGAACTGATGTTCTCCGTCTTTGCCTTCAGTGAGGCGTGCAAAGACATAATATCAATGTCTGCTTCAGGAGAAGCTGTACCAGCAGAACCCGACTGAAGCGTTTTGTTTCCGGGGGGACTGCGAAGCGGATGTGCTGCGTTGTCGTTTTCCCAATATCTGCGGACTAGACAAAGCCACGCTGAATCATCAAGTTCTGGGTTGTCCAAGATTGCTTTGTGCCTTGCTCGTTCTAGGCGAGACTTAGTCAGATTATCGAGGATCCACTGATTGATACGCTGACGAACACTCGACGTAGCTGTCCGGTCCCGGGGAACGTCGGAATCTCTGCTACGTCTAGCAGGCATCGAGACTGGTAGAGACTCGAAGTAATGAGATACATTCTGGAGACTGGAAGGCTTTGGCGTAAAATCGAGGCATGCCACTGACGAAGGCCCACTATTCTCTACGTTTCCTTCCAGGTCTGCTTCAATCCGTAATGCTCCTAAGTCATCTTCGATTTGGCGTAACTCTTCTAGATAACTAGCATGAACGTCAGAGAAAGAGTCCAGAAACTCCACATTTGGCTGATACAGTGGGTGGCCCATTGCATCCCGTTCTCTCTCTAGGTCAAGATAATGAGATCGCTCAGCCTCAAGTGCTGAAAGCCGTTCCCTGATAATATTCGCGTCGCCAATCTTGGAAAGATATTTGTTTGATGGAGAAGAGCTGTTATCCGTATGTTCCGAGGTGCTGCTAAGGGACCACGCCTGGCCACTTCCATATGATGAATCTGTGAAGGAAGGTTTGCCAGTTTCGTCGTAGGGAATATCAGGAAATTGGCGGTAGAAGCGATCCTCCTTTTTCTCTAGCTTGTATTCCATCATGTCTAGATCATCTTCTAGCTCATTGTAATGTTCCTCTTTCGGCCCAAGTTCGTCACGTGCCTTGTCTACCTCCGAGTAGAGCCCATCCAAAATGGTTTTATCAAGTGTTCCGTTGCCATCCCAATGGCTCTGGAAATTCTTCCAAAGCTGAGCTTCTAGTTCGCGGGCTCGGCCACGCTCTTGTCGCAGGCCAACCCTATGCTCACGAAGTCCGAGTCTGCTCCTTGCTACCGAGCCACGAAGGTTTTGAACCTCGTGCCATGCAGTATTGACACGCCGAGTGATGTATTCTCCAGTGTTCTCTCTATGGCTGTCCAGAACAATGCCGAGTTTTGGGCTGCTATTGTCGAACTTGTCTGGCCTTGATTGCTGGTCTTCCGTTCTTCCAAACGTACCGCAAACCACTCCTTGAAAACTTGGATCTGTCATAAGAATAGTTGTTGCACTTGTTTTCCTGAGATAGACCCTTTTCGTTGCTCATGCTTGAGCGCTCCGCTTCGAGCGTTAGCCAGAAGCACCACGCAATCTGACATGTCATTTACCAATTGGACGTTTGCAAGCCAGGTCACAGGAGGGGATAAATCTGTAGTAGTAGGGTAAAGACTATTCCACTGATAGTGGCTGCTAGTAAAAGAGAGGACACATAGCGATAGCACTGGGGGTAAATGGACCAGCCTCAGCTTTGTGTTTGACTTCAGCCGCATTCCTGTCCCACAACTCCTTTCATCACATCCTTACATTGACCTTGAGACACGCTGAACCGCATCCATGGGCTCTTGGACCGTACTCCCGGCCTTGGATGCCTGCGTTGTTGGTGGTCATTGGCGATAGGGCAGCGACAAGTGGCATGGGACTTTACCGAGCAGAATGCAATCCGGGACGTCTGTGTAACGTCAACTGCAATCAGTTACCGTCGGCTGCAGTATCAACCTATCACGACTTGTGCAATGTGATATTGGTGCAGGGAAGCTACATAATACTGCAAGCGCACGATCTGTCATCGAAGATGGTCAACAACAACTTGAGCCGCACTGGATATCGACTATGAATTAAAGCCCAAGAACGGGCATGGCGGCAGATTATCAACTTCTGCGACGTGCTTCGACAATTGGTATGATCTTATACCGTTGGCGTGGATATGGCCAGCCCGCCAAACCTCGAATACTGGACTTGGGATAGCGCTCGAAATGACTATTATCACGCTGATATCGATCGAAACACCAGTGGGTAATCCTTGCGATTCTCGTTATTAAATTCATCCTTCTTGCGCTGCGATACCTGCAGAGGCCAATGACTGATCTGAACAAGGGACATGGAAATATATCTGGGCCAAGGATCGAACGTAGGCTGATCTGTGTCCTAAAGCTGGCTTCAAGGAAGTTGGAAAAATCTCGAGCACCACTAACAGCACTAGAACACCTCGTGCTCTACCTCCTAATAGACCCTCAAGTCCCCAGGCGCAGCCTGCAGAAGCTGTCCGGAATTATACCCACACATCGGCTCCTCCTTCAGTACCAGATCAAGCCACCCATGGAATGACTAGGCTTGACCTAGGCCAACATCATGGCCTGCAAGGTAATTTCTAGATAAACTCGGCAAGTCTTCCACTTTGCAATACTCAATAACTCGCAATATAGTAGGTCAAGGGATACGAACTGCTGCAGTAGCAGACCCCCGCTGTAAGTGAGATCCACTCAAACGGTAGTGAATGAGTGGTAAAGTGTTTTAGCGGCTCAACCATCATACCGGATGACAACTTCTCCTGCAACGCCGAGTCAGTCTCCGACTTGCCTACCATATTATGGACAAAGTCCGCCGGCCTCCTCGAGTGTAGCAAACCAGGTGAACTTAATAGCAGCTGGCAGAAGACCTTCGCAATGTATGCTGCCCGTGTGATGGAATTAGACTTTCTAACCAGCATCAGACCTCCAGCCCCAGAATCCAACACCGACTCGAAACAACGGCGCTGAACTTGTGCAGGCGCAGCACGACAGCCGCGCATCTTATTCAGGTGAGCAGCGAGCCACTGGTTCATCAAGCGTAACACGAACCCCGTCCGCCCCACATCCGCTTCAAATTAGCAACGGGGCATTACAGCCAGCTGAAAATGGACCTACACGTTCTTCTGGGAGGGATAACTTGGACCCTAGTAGGTACCGACTATCGTCCCCTTCAACACAATCGGCTAAGTATGCGAAGCGCTTTACAAACAGATCAAATATAAAACTCACAAGTTCTTTGTAGTTGGAAAGGTTCGCAAAATTTGCAGAATAACGATCATATACTAAACATTTTAGGTATTCATGATGCTGTATATTGAGAATTCTGGGCCAAATCCGGAGATATTCGAAGGGTCCCATTTTACCACTGTCGCTCACGGAGAAGTCGCGTATCATCAGTTCAGGCGTTTCGTTGTGGTGCAGGAAGTGTCAAGGCAGTACTTCTGTTATTGCTGGTAAGTTTTGTCTGCGGTGTTGTGGTCTTCTTGTTGCTGATTATTGTCTTAGCCCCATCACAACATATAACAGCCGAGCAACGACGAAGCCTGGGGTAGATCAAAACGCACATGCCATAGTCTACACAGGCAAAACACCACCGGAAAAGCTTGAAGGGGAGAAAGACATGACCAAAGACCCGATACGGATTGTTCCAGTGAGCCTGGACGAGAAACTGGACCCTCTGTCACGCATCAATTTAGGAAAAGCCCAGGTCGTCCAACACAACTGGAAAATCAAAGAGATTGGAAATGTACATGAGAAATCCCTACCAAAGCTCCTCCGCTATCGAAAAGCATTTTAAGACAGTTGAACCAAGACCGAAAAGCACGAATTACGTTGCATCGCCAATTTGGTGGTGTTTTGAATCGATTAACGGCCATATATCTCACGAGTATTACACATCATGACTTCAAGAGTTCGGATTGACTGTGTTTTGGGACTTTGTTGAGCGAGCAGCGATGGTTTAATTTTCAGATATAAGTCTTTATTTCCTCTGGAAGCCTTTAGCCGATCTTGTCTCTTTCGATCTCTGGCGCTTTTTGACTGCGTAATTGGGGTTTCCTGCTCGTTGTTACGATGGATGACTCCTAATGACTACGACCATAGGCTTACTAAATTTCTTAATTTCTCGAAATATAATCATTCGTGAGACTTTATGCTCAATACGGAGACTTGAACCACGAATAGCTTTGCAACCTAATTTCTGGCCCAAGAAGCCCGTCGGCGTTGATATAGTTAGCAGTAATTGGTTGATCAGATGCTTAACCTACAAGTAGAGGTCAACCACATCTAGGCCGGGCAAAGTCTCATCGACAACAGGAGCCGGGTAATAGTTCCGAGATTCGATGTGCTGTGTGAGTGTTCTAGTCACACGCATGCAGTATGTGCATGACATTGCATGGTGGTAAAGACACGGCAGCCAGTGTCCGACCAGCAGATAGTCTGTGCCGTAATTCGATTCTTGATTAGCGAGCAAATCCGAAATGCGAGCTGTCTCTAGCATTGAATGCCTGATATGTGGTGGGTGTCGAGAAGAAATCTCAATGGAGAGGACTGGAGATAGGCCAGGTGTTGACTCCAGAGCGCATCAAGGACCCTTCCCAGGGAAGGCCAACACTATGGCACCCGCCAGGCCTGCGTACTTGGTACTTGCGAAGGCAGAAAAACTCTCGGGGGCTCGAATAATCCAAAGGTAAAGCCTTTTTAGGCTGGATGCAGAAGGCGATTGTGTAACACATGCCAATGAATTTGGTTGACTTTACTGGATCTTCTAGTATCGGTCTTTGGCGAATCGTCTCAATAGAGACACCTCGTACGGAATACATCTTCCCAGGGTTGGCAAACTGTAGCTAAGGCGTGTCCGTCGTTGGTGGTTGGCTGAAACCAGAAGTAGATGTAGTATGTAGATGTTTTGGCAATCGCGCAGAAGTCGGGATACGTAGCCGTACGTCTTCGAAGTTGTGGCGAAGTCAAAGGTCTCTCTCTCTTATTGTGTCTGAGGGTTGAATTCTCTGCCAGAGGTCAGCGTGGTCAGGGGACCACCGTGATTACTAAGCGCTCTTGGGGGTACTTCTATACCTCAGACAGTTTAAAATTTTAGTGTCCAGCTAAGCGAGGGAATCCCGCCGCTTAGCATTTGACTAGCCACATTTCGTTTAGCATATTCAATTAAGACATGATATGTATTCCGTAGAACACGCACATGACTGCAGAAATTAGTTTCTATCTTTTGTGATCATGATCATCATTTGAATTATCTTCTCAGAAGATTGTTGGCGCTCAACGACAGCAAAATTTTGTCTCATCTTTTTGTCGATATTGTTGTATGTATTCCGTACGACGGATCATGGAAATGCTAGATGTTAGTTTTCAAGCTAAAATTTAGACCGCCTCAGGTATAAGAACCTTAGGTAAGCTGCCCCATCTTGAAATGATAAAACATTGCTCAGCATTCTCCGCCCTACAATTCTTCTGTACACAAAGATGAAGCGTAAATTGGACGAGCAAAACGTACCCGTGCCTGTGTCAGTCGATGGCTCTCACAGACAGTATGACCGGTCTGCCTTCAGCTCCCTGGAGCTGGACTCAAGGCTGCTGCAGGCAGTCTTGAAAGCGCAATATTCAAGACCCACACCCGTTCAGTCAAAAGCCATACCGCTAGCTCTCGAGGGCAAAGACATTCTTGGTAGGATCGCTCCAATTTATGCTTTGCTACTGTAGCGCTTATCAGACAATTGTAGCTCGTGCAAATACAGGCTCAGGGAAGACTGCAGCTTACGTTCTACCAATTCTTGAGTCAATACTTCGCCGGAAGACTGTGCGTTAATATATACCCTGCACTGATTATTCAATGCTAACACCTGTCACAGGCAGATCCATCCAGCAATGTGACCTCCTCTCTCATCTTAGTTCCTACCCGAGAGCTGGCCCAGCAAGTCTCGAAAGCTATTGCGGCTTTCTCTGCGTACTGCACCAAGGATGTCCGGACAATCAATCTTACCCAGAAGGTTCCTGAAGCTGTGCAACGCTCGCTGCTTGCCGATCGGCCGGACATCGTGGTTGCAACCCCGGCGCGAGCGTCCGTGAATATCAGCACCTCAGCTCTTTCTGTGGACAGTCTCCGACACCTGGTGATCGACGAGGCGGACTTAGTTCTCTCCTACGGTTATGACGAAGACTTACAAACTGTTGCAAAGGCTATACCACAAGGCGTTCAAACGTTCCTTATGAGTGCCACAATGACGACAGAGACGGAGACACTGGAAGGGCTTTTTTGCCGAAACCCAGCAGTATTGGAGTTTGATGAACCAGTTGAAGAATTTAGGGTCAGTCAATATGTCGTGAAGTAAGTCTTTCCGAACAAGCCCAAGAGAGCGGCGTTCCCACTGATACGAGAACGCGTAGATGTGCCGAAGACGAAAAATTTCTCTTAGCCTACGTCATCTTCAAGCTCAAGCTAATCAAAGGGAAATGCATCATATTTGTTGGCGACACCGACCGATGTTACCGACTAAAGCTATTCTTTGAGCAATTCGGCATTAAGAGTTGCGTTTTGAATTCCGAACTACCAGTGAATTCACGAATCCATGTGGTAGAAGAGTTCAACAAGAACGTCTATGACATAATAATCGCTGCGGATGAGCACGAAGTTCTGGGTGAGAATGAAAGAAGTCGATCAGCTGAGAGTGATTCTGGAGGCAACCCGTCGGTTTCGTCTTCGGGCGCAGCTAAATCTTTACCAGATGAGTCGGGACCTAATGGATTAGTCCCGTCTAAAATGATTAACTACATCGCAAAGGAAGAGGCCCTGGGTAGCAAAGAGGATGCAGAGGTTGGCAAAAAGAGGAGAAAACTCAACAGAATGAACAAGGAATACGGAATAGCACGCGGTATTGACTTTAACAATGTTGCGTGTGTGCTGAATTTTGACCTTCCCACCACGTCGAGATCTTACACACACCGCATTGGGAGGACCGCGCGAGCGGGGAAGACTGGAATGGCCCTCTCCTTTGTCGTGCCCACAGAACATTATCATAAGCATAAGTCAATATCATTTTCCACAGCAAAACACGACGAAGAGGTTCTAGCGCAGATAGTCAAGCATCAAAGCAAGCAAGGAAAGGACGTCAAACCATACCACTTTGACATGAAGCAGGTAGACGCCTTCCGCTACAGGATGAATGATGCATTACGTGCAGTAACGCGCATAGCCATCCGAGAAGCACGAACGCGCGAGCTCAGGCAAGAACTCTTGAAGAGTGAAAAATTGAAGAGGCATTTTGAGGAAAATCCAGGAGATCTTCATCATTTGAGGCATGATGGCGAACTGAGAGCCGCAAGACTACAATCCCATTTGAAGCACGTACCAGACTATCTTATGCCCATCAACGGCAAGAACGGAATAGCGGCAAAAGACATTGGGTTCGTAGGAGTACGGAAGACCAGCGAGAACAGGATTAGGAAGGCCAGGATGCAGAATCGCCTAAAGGGCAAAGGCAGAATGGTTGGAGGGCGAAAGGCGAATCCTTTGAAGACTTTCAATGCCAAGGTGCGGCGCTGACAAGGGATTGATGGGAGATATTCTAGCTTGTTTATAAGTCTTGCTGTCAAACATCTGGGTAACTGCATTGTCAAATCCGTGGTTGTGCTCATTCTTCACTGGATATGCAGATCCAAATACTTAAGAAGCTTCCCTGGCGCTACTTTCGCCCTCTACTTCTCACCTCATTATCACCAATCACAAGTTGCACAGAAACCGGTAAACCATTGCCCCTTAAGAGTCCATCCCCTAGCAGTACTCAAAAAGCCGTGCGGAATCAATCTGTATGTCTGACCAAAATAAACCTAATCTTGGCCGAACTCCCGGAGAACAGAAATTCAAAAAGGATCAGCAGCAGAAGCAACAGAAGCAGCAGAAGCAGCAGAAGCAGCTAGCGCAAAAGCATCCGAAGCAGCAAGAAAACGATACAAAGGCGGCAGTGACAATTGGCAACAATCCGCAGCCCAGCGACACAGCACCGCTATCTGAGATCAAGACCCAGGACAACACCGCCGTTCAGATTGCCGCAGATACTGGAAAGGACCAGCAGCCCTGGAAGCCGACTTCACTCCCTGAGATACGAGGTACCGGCGAGCCCGGAATCGAAGCGGTGGGGAAGCTTACGGAGGGCTTCGGGAAGGACACACCAACACATGCCGGGATCAATAGTATGGACATTAAGACCAGAACAGGCACGGCTTTGTGGACAAACGTGTTACCTCTCGCCCCTAAAGTCAAGTTGTCACTGTACGAAATCAGCTGTCAGCCTAAGGTGACTCTCACAAAATTAGAAGAGCAATGGCTAGTACAGGCTTTCCTCAAATGCTGCCACATTGAACCTTGCTACGGTCGCTTGGTCTTCGTTGACAGTAAACATTTCATGACCTTCAATCACCTTCACTCTTTCGATGGCGAGATTTATAAGGGAATCATCGACCGCCATGAGTACAGGCGAGATGATTCTTACAAACGGACCTATACTCGCGGTCAGAAAGTGTGGAGTAAGCTATCCAATGCCTCGCCCACGAACGACACAGGCGAAAGCCATGTCGTTGAAGATCTGAACGGCGGGGCTAGCTCTTCACTGGGATCATTCCAGGCCTGGGCAAGCTGCCGTGTTATTGAGCACTTGGACTTCGTGGAAATGGGTGGGAAAGCTCCAGCAGCACAAAAATTTGCGTCAGCCCTTCAGCAATTCTATATCCCTAGGAATCCAGCAGTAATACCTGGCAAATTACTAAAGAGCGAGGACTTTGTAGTTCACGGCAACAAAACATTTGATTTCACTAAATCAGGGCGCTCTATAGGCTTCGGACTTGAGTGTCGGTTTGGTACCACACTTTCGGTACGTCCTTCTTCTAATGGCTTGACCCACATTGCTACACCTTGCAAACGAGTGTTCTACGCACCATTGAAACTATCGACTTTCATTGCCGTACACAAACCTAACTTCGTCATGGATTCGAGTAAGGACATTCAAGACCTGAATGATGTTCTCCGTGGGTTGCGCGTTAAGATCAGGCAAGCAAATGGAGTTGAAAGGCTTACATCGATATGCGAAGTTAGCTCCACTTGCCCAACCGATACAATGTTTCGCCTTGCAGACAGCGGTACCCTGAGCAGTGTGGAGGATTACTTCGCTCAAAAGCACAACGTTAGCTTGACCGGTGTAGACCAGCCTTGTATCAATGTCGGTTCGGCCAGAAACCCTCAGTATTTTCCTACCAGTGCATGCCACATCATGCTTGGGCAAAGCTTTGGCAAACGCCTTCCTCCTCAGGCCCAGGTAGACTTCGACAAGCTCCAAACTTCTGAGCGCCAACACAGCAATGGAACCAATGCGAAGCAGGTTAACAAAGGCCAGACTGCTGATAGATCTGTCTCCAAGCGGCGCCTCCAAAAACTTGATCAAACTGCCACATACCGCGGGCTGCCTGAGGCTTATAATGTTAACCCAAGAGGACTGACTAAGATTGAGCCCGAACGCCTTTCCTTCGAGCTGGGTGTGCCAAAAAGGCCTGAGACCAGGGTCATCGATAATCCCTTCGTTTTGTTCCTTGCTCAAGTAGGTAATGGGCCGTCGTTGTCGAGAACAGTCGAGGCGTTCAGCTTGATTCTGAAGAAGAAAGTGAAGGACCTAGGCATGACGGAAGCGTTTGCGACACACGGTACTTGTGCACTCAAGCTTTCAGAGAGTGAAGATCAGTGGAGACGTGTCGTGAGGACGATGATGGAACTGGATAGCTATAGCAAAGACCGAATCCCAATGGTGCTAGCCGTCATTGACGGCGGTGAATCGAATCAAAAGGCCTACAAGAAAGTCAAAACTTCCTTCGCAATTCAGCACGGGTTTCAAAGTAGTTGCATTTCGACATCGACTGTCAAGAAGGCTCATAGCAGAGATATTGATGATGGATTGGATAAGTATGCAGGCGCTGTATTGCGAAAGGTTCTTGCAAAGGCTCGAGGCCAGTCCCAAGCAGACGAACGCGCCGTAAATGGGGCTCAAGTCATCCCAACCCAGGAACATGCTACTCTCTTTGTAGGATTCCATGTCGCTCATCTGCCTTCGTCTGTGGCGTCAATGCAGAACGAGGGAAAGTTATATCCTCGCATGTCAGCCGTTACTGTTGCGACAAAATTCCTGGGAGAAGATGGCCCTTACAAAGTCTCGACAGAGCTATTGGCAATAGAAAAAGACGGTCTGCATAGGGTCCTCAAGAATCACATCCAGAAGCTCGATTGTGTGTTTGGGGGGACTCCTGATTCTCGGGTCATTATTTTTAGATCCGGTGTAAGCCAACTCACCGCTCGAGAGAACGCCGGATCGAATGGTTTCAAGCTTCAGAAAGAACGGGAGGAAGACGCCGCAGACTCTGATAATTCTGCTACCCTTTTCACTAGGTCCCAAGGATCCGATAAGCAAGGGTCTCACAAGCGGAGAACATTCCAGAACTCCATCATCAGTGAAGAGGAAGAGCATTTCAGGTCCTACTGTACCGATGAGTTGCATAACACGACCGGAGTCTACATCACCGTGGAAACGCCCACCAAGCTCAAATTTTACGATGAGGAGGGCGTCCCTCTCACAGGTGCAGAGAACACAGAGACCGGGAAGCGCGAGCGCGTAGCTTGGGTGATCCAATCCGACGTTGGAGATTCTGCCGACCGTGAGATTTTCTTTATGAAAGAGACGAAGGGTGTCAACCGACACTATCCACTGCGATTGAAAGTCCACAGCTTAAATGGGTCCTTGGAACAGACAGCGCTTGAGAAGATGGTATGTAAATCTAGGAACTCTCGATGATGGAAAGGGTCACCATGAATAACTTCAAATCAGATCTTCGAAGCTAGTTACGACTACCCCGTTGGAGTCACCACTGACAAAGTAGTGGCCCCTCTTTACTTTGCACGTCTTGTAAGCGGAATCCGATCTGGGGTCACATATCCCGGTCAAAGCTACTTTACGTACTGATATTTCATAGGCTTCCAAACGCGCTCTGCTCCTAATGGTGAGGGACGACAAAAAGCTAGACACTACCCCGTATTCGCTCCCTAAGGTTGAGGTAGGGATCAATGACATGCTTCATCACATCTAGGAGACTTGGCTCGAGTTTTCCTTTTGTCCAACGACATGGCGTTTGGCGTCCATTTGTCTTGTTTATTACAATTTCCCTTGTTTTCTCCGAGGTCTATGTCTGTGATACATGACAAGTCTTGATTACCCAAAAAAGAATGCACTTTCTGTTTCTTACAGCTTCCCTGGTTCTGATGTGCCCAGGTAGGGATTAGTTATCACATGCGCCGATCATTTCCTCCACTGATGCCCTAAACAGTTCCTTTGCGCGCAAGTTATGATGAGATCTGTAGGTATCGCAAATTGAGGACTCTAGGCAATATTGAGTTGAATCAAATCAAGTCGAATGCGACGGTACAAATCTCCAATACTACAGCGAAGCAAGAGAGTCGGGGCTATGTTTACTAAACTTACACCAGGGCCCGACAGAAGTTGTAGGATCATAAGCGACTAAGCCAATCCCACTTATGGTCCCATGACTTCTGGCAGAACCTGGTATAGAAACAACAAGCTGACAAAAAGGTTCTAATTGGGGGCATCGTCATGACCAGAGCCGCAACGGTCAAAAGTGTTCTAATGATCACCAGCTAGGTTCTTCAGATCGCACGTGGTAGGCCTGCTTCTGCTTCCAAACAATGATGGATATTGGGGAGATCAGAAGACTCATGCGCTATTCGGCTCCGGAGCGTAGGTAATCCTTGATTAAGAAGGTACCTCAACCATGTACTCATGAGAAACACAGCATATATCAGAATCAAGGTACGTACTTCCCAAGAAGCCTGCCAACGTCGTCGTTGGGTCATAAGCGATAGGGAGGATCTCAAGGACAAACAAGCGACAGCCGCACCAACGACTGACGCGAACCGCGTTTCGCCTTGCCTTCTCCTACCATCTCAATTCCCCCCCTGTGTTTCCTACCCCGACTCCTTAACAGTATTGCTGCGCTTCAACGTCATTGTTTCTATACGGGGTGGACCTGTGGCCATCTTCGGGGTGCATACCACCCCGCAATGTACGTAGTCTCCCTCCACAATCCGAGCTGACCGGTCATACGTTAGCACTGTCGATCCAAGCATCTCATTGAATTATGTTTCAAATCATATTGTGTGTTTCGCTGCCCACGTGTGCCCTTACGCGGACAAATGCAAACATTGTTTTAAAGTTTCACTGCCTTTTGTGCACCGATCTACGGTGCAGCGCCTGAGGGAATGTTATAATAAATACCACCTTCCTCCACCCGAGAACCTCCACAGCATCCAAATCCAGCTCAATATCAAGACTACTAGAGAAGATCATTCCAACTCACATCTCAACCAACTTCCAATCCCACCTAGACTCTTCTCAGCCAATCACGTCCTTCCGGAAAAGTCTACCTTCAGAACCACCCTTTGTTCCGCTCAAGGTCTATTATCCTACCCAGCGATACAAAGATAGCGAACTCGAAATCATCATGAAAGTCTCCTCTACCATTACCTTCGCGCTCCTCGCCATCCTTACGCCCTCGCTCGCCTTCCCAATCTCACTCAACCAGGCAGCGGTCGACGAGCTAGTTAATGTCAAGCGAGCCGTGACTTCCTTCGGAGAGGCACTCTTCGACAAGCGATCTCCCGGTGTCTCGGTCTCTTCGGCTCTCGAAGGCTTGTCCGATTCATCATCCAGCAGAATTGACTCGAATTGGGCTCACGAGCCTAATAATCAGATGCTACCCAAACGTTCTCCCAGAGCGTCGTTTGACAAAGCCCTTGAAGACCTCTCTGGATCAGACCAATTGATTGATCCGAATTGGGCTCACGAGCCAGGAAACACCATTTTTGCGAAGTAGGGAGGCGAGTCTGAATTGCAAAACCATATGAAGGACGATTATGCTGCGCATTGTCAGAGTGTAGAAGCTTTTGGGGCTTTAGGGGCTTTTGGATTTGATAAGGGAGATATCTTTGATTTCGCTTCCATTATATGTCAGTTTAGCTTTGGCGCTGGAGGAACTGTGAGATTCTTGACGTGAATTCCGGTGACGACTGTCGAAGTATGTAAGTGTCTTAGAAAACAAATAGCCTACCATTATCACAGAACAGCCATAGCTACTCTTCTTTGAACCTGCATGTTTTACATCTGCTTAATCGATTCGTTTTGAATGTGCTTTAAATAATCTGGAGTCCCTTTGTTCGGTACCTGGAGAGCGTGGAGTTAACTCTTATCCGGAGATAAGCCCAGAAAACCCACGTGACACTACTCCTCTACCATTAACAACCAGTCATTCTTGCATTCATTCACCATTAGTGTTCGATAACCTTGAATACTGGTCAGCAAGGGTACTCTGGTGTCTCTGTTAACATCGTCCCATGCCTAAGAAAAGAGCGCCACTGCAGTATACCAAGCCAGCTGGTCCTGTTCATCCGTCGTTGTCACCATCATCATCTGTCAATAAGAATGGGCTACGTTCACTCAACCCTAGTGACCTGAGCGCTGAGAAATCAGTCAACCAACTTATACAAGACCTCAGAATAAAGCAGGCACCTCCAGCTCCCATAGAGCGACCTCAAGGGCCCTTGAATCCCCAAACAGTACACCCTTCCTTAAGATCGATCCTTCAAGTCCCAGAGACTCCTCCACTAAGGCCACGGCCTGGTATGCGTGCTGCTCGAGGTCCTCATGGGAGAGGCCCAGCTGGACCTCCGCCACCGATCAGCTGGCTGTACGACAGCATGCACGCGCCCGCTCATATGAGGCAGAAGAAGCAAGGATTGCATGATACACAAGCACCATGTGAACGGGTCGAGCAGCTGGGAGGACTACCAGACCAATACTTTCCGGGTGTAGATTCTTTAGCACATCAAGCATTGAAAGCACTGGCAAAGGGATGGGATTGGCATGTCCAATACGATCAATTCTACCTTGCTACTCTCCCGACACGATACAAGCAAGCACTCCTAAGCTACATCGCCTTCTACAAACCAGAGAGCATTACTCTTCATAGTCTTGACGTTCTTTTCCTTGATGATTCCCAGCTGCAGGATGCAACAGGCAGTGAGGGTCTCACCCATCTAGACCTCGCCACATCTATTGGCCGTCCACTTGGCCTGAAAGAACTGAAGGATTTCTTTACAAAGAAACGAGTAAGCGTTAACGATGATATCACCACGACTAAGAACGAAGTCGTCCCGGACAGCTGGGAAATACCCTCAATCGCCCCCTCTCCTACGGTATCCCGATTTCCCTTCCTCAGTCACCTCTCCCTAGCCCGCCCATCCACTGGATCTTGGCGCTCACTCCTCGCACTAGCGCCTCGTTTGTTAACCCTTACACACCTCTCTCTAGCCTACTGGCCTATACCATCCTTGACTCCCAACTCTAAAACCGCCTACAGAACAACCCCTCGGGGTGATGTCGATTATGGCGCCAGCAACTTCTACAGTCTCTATGACTGTGATTTTAGCGAGGCTGCGGGAGTCCTGAGACGGTTGAGCAGGAGTTTGCTGTGCCTGAAGTGGCTGGATCTTACTGGATGCACTGTATGGGTCCGGGCGTTGGGTGCCGAATCTGGGATCGAATGGAATGGCGCATGGCGAGGAGTCGAGACCGTCAAGGTGGGGCATGGTGCTATTCCGGAGTCTGTGATAGATGGAAGTGGAAGGTGGAGAGAGCTGTGGATGGATATTGGTTTGGAGTACTGGAGTAGCGAGAAATTGGCCATGAAACGGGAGCTTAGGGCGTGGGTTGAGTTCGAGAAGAATCTCAAAGCTGTGGAGGAAGAGGTGGCTTACATGATTGCTCAGCCGGTTCGAGGAACGATGGGCGGAGGGGATACCGTCGCCGAGGAGGCGCCGACCTCTCTCCCTGGAACTTGGTGGGATTACGGTCACAATTCTCGTCTTGTTGATTCGAAACTTAGCCCACGTTCCTGCCGAGTAAAATTTGAGAGGGGATGGGAGAGCTGGTGGATTGAGGACGCCATTCGTGAGATGACACCGTCACATCCACGGATATTTCAACGACGCGGTCCACGATGATAAGGGACAAGATTGGATTCAACACGCCAAAATCAAGCTGTTCCAATAAGATCTTTAGATCATGGTCATCGCCATTTACAGGTCCTTTACCTATTTACGCGTCTGGGAGGTCATTAAGCCGAAGCCCGCAATGCCACCGAATCCTATCAGGGTTCTTACAGCCTTAGACCAGACCCGGAGTCTATCACAGGGATCAAAACTAGCAGGTTCGCATTTCTATATTCTGCAGCTTTTACCATTCATCTCCAGCTAACCATGAACCAGACATCGTGCCAACAGCTGCCCTCACTCCCGTAGTGCGCACACACGCACACAATTAAAATTGATCCAACTGAAGAGTAAGTAGCCAGTTTCAGACACAGCAGATGAACGTCCAGCGTCGTCTCGATATTAAAGGTCCCCAAATATCGACTGGACTCGTTCTTACGAATCCACAACAAAGTGTATCTAGTCCACTACTTCCAGCATACTTGATACTTCATCCACAACTTATCCCAAACAATCAAACCCCCCTCACCATCACCCCCCAGAACGCCCCTTCATGCCAGATCCTTTCCCGCAAACTATCCCGTCCCTACCATTCTTGTTCTGAAACCTCCAACTCTCGACATTATGGATGACATCGACAGTCGTACCTTTATTACCCCCCCCAACCTCAAAGACCTTCAAGCCTAGACCAAAACCGTCGAGAACCGCCATCTGCGACCCAACCATCAGCCCCCACAAGCCCGAAGCGAACTCGTCTATCTTCCCAACAAACACCTCGTTCTCACCCTTCCTTGCTCTCGTTCTCCCTCACCTCTCCCAAGTATAAATCCCTCATTCTACCACCACCACCACCTCTCCACCCTCCTCCCACAAACCTTCCCCACCATCCAACCAAAACCCCCCCCTTATAAATCACACAAACCCCCACCCCCACCCACATCTCCCCCCCAACGGAAAACCTCAGCAGAGACGAAAACCGCTGGCACCACTAAACAGCACCCAACCCCTGATCCCTACCACCAACCCCCCTCTACCCTCTACCCTCTTCCCTCTATCCCCTGAAAAATCCGCGCGCCAACTCACCCCCTGCCGGAACTGGAACTGGAACTGCAACTGCAACAAGGGGCATGCGCGTATGACCTATGGTCGGGAAGGGAAGGAAGGGCTTAGACTGGGTTTGAAGTGGGTTGTGGTAAGAAGTAGATGGAGAAGAGGATGTGAGGGGGTTGTTGGTGAGGGTTTTAGGGATGAAGGTTGATTGATATAGGAGGGTTGGAGTAGGGGTAGGGGTGGGTGGTTGAAGGGGTACTGTAGGAAGCTATGGCCGAGGGTAGTTGCTGGATCTGGATGGAGAAGGCTTTGGGGGTTGGGGAGTTGTTCAGAGGTGTGGTCTTTTTGCACGGTGCCCAAGATATGAGAAAACCCCTAGTCAAAACCGTGATTTAATTACGTGCTATACTTTGACTAGGGTGTGTTGAAAACAAGGATGAAGTGGCCAAGAGAGCGTGTAGGACAAGCCTTCCACGATCAAAGAAGAAGCACATCTTCCTTCGTCATGTTACCGGTATAATCAAAGTACTTCAAAGACCACTACCGTAGTACTAGGGAACCATACCCTGAAAAGAAATCCGGGGCAAACGAGCGGACCATCAAAAATATTTATTTCACCTGCGAGCTGTGATTTCATGTTCTCATCCCATGATTTGGATCATGCCCGCTACCTCCAAGCTATGCCCACATCGCACGACTCAATGCAGACGGCCTCCCAACGAACGTGGAACGACAGGTATGCTGCCTGGGCCACTGGTGTCCCTGCTATCAATATGTGAGGTTCAGCTATTCCAGTAAGAGTAGTCATTAGAACATACATCAGATGGGTTTGAGCTATATTGCTGGGTCACTGGTTGAGCGCTTGCATTGGGAGAACTCAACCCTGAGCGGTAGGACTTGTGGAATCTGGCAAGAGGGTGCTCAACATACGGGCCAGGTGTGACCCCGAACGGGTCTTCAGTACACTGAAGGATTGAGTCTTTGACCGGAGATTTCAAATCTGAGGAATTGGAAATGATATATGCGTTCCCGGCGTTCTGGGAAGTATGGATTTTCCACGGCTCTTTGCTAACCTGAGACCCTTTACGTTCGATTTCCTGTTTGACGTCTCGATGAATTTGAAGCTTGGGCAGCTCTCGACCATCTAGCAGAGTTGAGGTAACAGATGTCCTTTCGGTATCCTGCGAATTCGAATGATCAGATGGCTCATCGACATCTTGTGGAGTTTGTGTGGCAGTCGATTCTTCGTCTCTTGCAGTGCCCACTGACCCAGCAGCATGAGCGTCATCTTCATAAAGTTCGACTTCATTGGCGTCTCTTTCCGCACGGGAATGCTTGCTAGTGCTAGAACTTTGATGGCTTGTTCTGGCGGTGTTCTGTCGACGCCTTCTCACGTTGAGCTTGCCGACTCTTCTCAATTTCTTCACTGCAAGTTTAGACAGAGAAGCAGATCTGGAAATGGTTTGCCTGCGGTAGTTGGGACCCTTAGATCGATCGTGGGCTATGACCCTATTGACTTTCGCTGGCTGCTCTGAGCCCTCGGGATCATGCCAATCTTCTAGCGTCCGCAGAACATCATCGCCACGGCTGTAGTAGTTTAGCTCCTCAGCAGATACATCGTGCGGAAGACCATGAGGAGGTTGGCGAGCCACCCAAGCTGCTGCGACCATCGCAGTCGCTACGGGTACCCGTTCAGTCTCTAACTCATGATTTAGTTGGTAGCATCTTGATTGACTTCGTGTTTCCTCCAAAGATGATGAACGCCGTTTGATTATCTCGGGCGAGGCCCCACACATGTTGATGGGTTGAGGATGCCCCAGATCCAGCAGAAATGGAAGTTGATGCGGGTTTTGCCGAAAGCCAGGCGTAAGTTCCCGCTCGAGCCATCTGAGCCGTTGATAAATGTCACACACAAAAAGCTTGTCAGAAACAGAGGGGTTTTGTCGTGAGTTCTCTTGCCTGAGTGAGACGCTTGCAGGTCGATAAATGAGGCTTTTCGCGGGTAGTGTCCGTGACCTTTTGCAAACGGGTCCAATAGAGCTTCGATTTGCTGGGTCAGCGCTCCTGGACTGCTGTGCACTGGGCGGCCTCACTTTTTCCGTTCTTAGGTTTACCTGTTGAGAAATTTGCATAGGAGCTGGGCTAAACCCCTTAGCAACACCGGCTTTGGCTTTTAGGACAAGCTCACGGGTCGGTTTCGAAGAGTTGATAGTATTCGTTACCCTGACTCTGTACGGCCTAAACGAAAGCTGTAAAGATTGCTCCATGGTATCATCCGTTAGTGCACAGATCTTCGAAGTATTGGGATGAACGTAAATCACAAGCCGAGGCACGCCAGCTGAAGCTTTTCCCGGTGATCCTGTATCATCCATATACTTTCTCTCCTCAACCTGGGTCAAGCTACCTAATTGAAGCCGCTTTAACGAGCCTATATGGTAAGACTCTTGACTTATGTTTGACTGTGAAGCGTATCTTGACCCTTCCCTCCTGGATAAAGGGACATTTTCAGAACCGGAACTCCTAGTTCTGTCGACGACGCGTTGAAATGATGACATTGACATCTGACGACTGCCCTGCAGAATGGCTCTGGAATCTTCTAGGCAAGCCGCCGCTTCGTACGCTCTCCATTGGTTACTCACGTCTCTCAACAAACCTCCGGTAATGACGCGACCCCTAGCAGAATTTGAGGCTCTACTCTTACTACCAAAAGATCCTTTGCCTATTCTTCTGTGATAGTACAAGAAAACGGGACTTCGCGTGGCAAAAGTTAGCTCCTTGAGCGGAATGAAAGGTTTGATAGCTGCAGCCGTACTGAATTTGGTAAGATCATGGCTTGTCGAGATCTCGGTATTGTGAGGGCGGTCACGAATATCTTCCGGACCCCTATGCTTGTCTAGCCCACAAAGTGCGAAATGCATCTTGCCCTGTGACTCGACTGATGCTGCTAGCGCAAGTCGCATTTGCTCCTTGTTTTCGAGTTTAGGTTTATTTTTCAAAGGTAATGTGACGGCCCTCTGTGCAGTCTGTTTGAGGGCAGATAAAAGGGTCTTGGGTGACACCTCCGCTTCACTCTGGACGTCTTCAGTTATAGACAAAAGGGTCTTCTTTGGTGGCATCAACAACTGCGTACAGATTGCTCTCGAGGTCTCTTTACTATTGGCATGCCATGCTGAAGGAGATGGACCTGTGTTTTTCCTCCTACGGATTGTCTGCAGGGCTGGGTCGTCACAAGACTCTATCGGCGTACTAGTAACAACCGGACAGTCTAATGGCAGTTCGATGTACGAACGAAAATCATCGACCTGGTTGGAACTCTGTGCAGTTCTGCAGGCCTTATCATGGCGAGGAGGAAGTTCTGTGCGAAAAATCTCCGTTGGGTTTACACCTTGTTCAACATCTCTATACTTTTCCGTACGCAGGTATTGAGGCTCCCAACTCCTCATCCATCGCGGCAAGTAACGAAGGAATGTTTGTTCTCGCTTCAATTCGTACTCCTTCCTCTTCAAACCGGTTGGATCCCAGAACATCCATTCATAATCTGCAGTTGTTGTCTTCCAGCCGAACAAAGCCCGGATGTTTTTTCTGTACCTTGAGATTCTTTCTGCATTCCGTTCATACTTGCTTCGTTCTACATATCCATACCATGTCCTGATGTGCTGAGGGAATTGGGGCTCATAAACTTTCCACTGGCCCTTTTTGTGGATGGAATGGCAAATGTACCATATGAGGAATGCCGCGCAAAGTATGATAAAACCGATAACTCCAATTTCTTTGGCATGTGCCCACGTAGCAAAAGTGCTTGATGAATGTTGCCTGGCCATCCTTTAATTATTTACGAGCTTGGCAGAGATGCCCAGACATCACAGGTTGAGGGCAGTACCGATCTAATAGCTTTTGCGAAGGTCAAGGACTGCTAATTATGGACAAAACAGCTTAGACAAAACGAGCCGTTGGTCCGAAGTGGACTCTCCTGGGCATAGCAGATAGGACTGTCTCCTCATCCGAGCGCTTAGCTTTCAGAATCCTTTGGTGGTTCTTATAGCAAACCCAAATGCCTAGAAGGATGAGCGTACCGCAACCGATGCTTACGCCGGCAATCGTACCCGCATCGCGTGTGTCCATGCGATAATCTTACAGTAGCCTAGTGAGGACTGGTTCGTAATACGCGCTACTTGAACAGGTAAATGCAGGACCGGCAGATGATTATAATACAAATGCTTAATGGAAGTAATGCGCTTAGGAGATATAAAGGAGAAAGCAGTTTGATCATGGTCGTCGTAAGAATTGTTGTTTAGGAAGGGGCGACATCCTGAGAAAAATCACTTGCTACAAAGGAAATAGCGAGCGTAGACTTATGTACTACCTGGTAAGGCAGTTGCGAGTTATCATAATACAGCTTGCGGAATAGCCTCGTTCAACAAACATTGCGGATGTGCCTAGACATGGTCCCAGTACAAGCCCTTAGCTAAAGGCACGACAATCCGTGCATTGGGCGGCACCATCATGGTTCGTATCTCAGTTTCCACAGCACCTTGGGGGGCGATTCGTTTACAGCCGCAAAGCGACACATAATGCATAGGAAGCTGTGACATGGAAAAAGGAGACGAGAGGATTGGGACGAACACAAACAGGAAACCCATCTAGGAAAATCTCGATAATATTCTAGCGCATATTGCAAGGGTTGATATGTATGTAAAGGGAAGATAGATTGCCGCGGTGCGATGATACATTAGGCACTCAACAGCCCTGAGGGTTCGAAGGTGCATAGCGGTTCGTGCTGGCAAAGATATGTATGCATTACCGGACCAAAGAAGACAAGGCCCATCATCCGCGGGACCATTGATATGGTGGCGAGTCCAGACAAGGCTGCGTCCCGTTCCGTGCGCATGCATGAATGAATGGATGCATTTCCAGATCGGAGACTTGGTGGGTGGGAGGCGTTATAGCCACATGCAAGCCACATGCATCGCAGGTAAATCGAAGTGGTGTCACCGGCAAGAAATCAGCCTCGGCGAATGTAGCCACATCTACCTATGAACAAGAGAAGGTATGGGTAATATTTGGTTGTGAGCCTGCATTGCCTGGCATGAAAATCTGGTTGGCAGATGAGGCTTGTGGGCACTTTAGATAACCGGAGGAAGGCGTCTGCAGGAGGCTTCCTCCCGCCGAACGATTAGCCAATTTGGTCAGAAATCGTTGGCTAATCCTCAATACGGTGTCAACGTTCAAAGACAGCCTTATCGCTTTATATCATCCCTTGCCAACCACAATGGCTAATGGAGGGAACTATTGACGAATGTGAAAGACTTGGTGGTGCGCAGTAAATCAATGCCCATGCATTTTGTAGAGGCTGAGAAAACGAATGCCTGTCAACACGCAAGTTCCGGAACATGGCCGAGTCATTGACACTGGCACCTTCCCCAAGCGTCAGCAAGAGCTTTGAATCTCGAGTTGCTGCTGAAAATGCTTAGCTGCTCTGATGAGAGGTTCAGCTTCTCCGAGGCATCCTTACTGGATAGTCAAGGTTCTTGCAATTCAATCAGCCACGGAAATGATCAACACCTAGCAACCACAAAAAGCTCATCGACACTGTTACGTGACATCCTTTCGAGGTTTCAAGCCTCGCCATTGGATCTGTTATAAGCAGCAAGTTCGGCGTGCCACTACCATGGGCTTTCAACGGAGATGTTTGTAGCTCATTCCAAGGTGGCACAGATCATTCACGAGGACCCTTCCACTCAAAACCGGAGAGAAGGCCACCGGGTGACGTTACCAGCTTCGCAGCTCTCATACACTCTGTGTAAAGTTCACAGACAAATGTAGGCTTCAACGAGTGTGTGATATCTTACTTCCATGATCCTTGGCCTTTTGGTATTGCTGCTCGCACCAGTGGTCAGAATGTATAAACCCTTAGAAACTCAGTCTCTCTCGGCTGATAATTCACCATTAGTCCAAAATAGCTAGCTCGTCGTGCTTTCATCGTCCACGCTAGCATATCAGCTCCCTTGAGAACGAGAACAATCCCGGGGTAATCTTTATTCTATTCCGGAACAAGGTGCGTCTATTAGCACCTCTGTCGGGCGGCAAATCTGCTCCTTTAGGTTCGATCAAGACTTGGTATCGCCTTGTTTCCTCTTTATGCTTTGTGTCTTGTCTTGCACGACTTTCCCAACTCGGTGTACCTGATATGCCAACGCTTCGAGCAGAATCTCTGCACAGAAAGTCCGGGGCTCTCGTAGTCGAACAAATACGGCCAAGTACATTCGTGCAAACAGTTTCTAAAAGAGCCGAATAGTCAGACATCATCTTTGAGTGGAACAAAGCATTCACGTACCCTTTTAGATCACCTATTGATAACGCGAATTCCTTATCTCTAGCAGAAAAAAACATCAGACCAATGCAGAGTCGTTAAAACATATTCACACCTTGTCGAGATTTGATGCAAAATCCTCCCAGCAGGTCATTCACTAAACGACATGCAGACGGGAGTTTATCAATTACAATCCATCTCGGATTCGGGCTGTTGAAATTTATACCCATTCCACCCGTCAACAGGAATGGAAGGAGAAGAGAACTCGATGCCGGTACGCCAGCCCTCTGATCCGATGGTTTTCCCACAAGACTCACCTCAGGATGAGGACACACAGCAAGGCGATTCTCCTGTCCTTAATGGTATAAGCGATCCTCAAGGACATTCCTGTACCACAGCTGGGATATCGACCAATGGGGATCTGCATAATTCTACCACACATGAACGATCAAGCAGGGAAGCCGAGGGCGCCGACCCACCATTGAGTCCTTGTGTTATGACGGTAATCGTTCAGCCCCCACCAAATATTCGTCCAGGAGAACAGTTCGACTCTCCAATGGTCATTAGTCTCGAAAGTCGGCCGAGTAGGAATCGCAGACACGACATTCCCGAAAACGATGCTAGATACTGGGCTATAGCAAGCATCACACAAGACGGGGTAAACATCCTCCAAGGCATTTTTGCTGTCACCATCCGCCGCTCGGATATGCCTCTGCAGCATTTGAATTTGGGATATCTGATATTCAATAACTTGAGAATATTGCACCCTGGCAATTTCAAGATTTGTATCTCCCTAGTTTTGATGCCTGATATTACAGGGCCAAACGACCCTTACACGAGTGTGGCCGGTGGTATAAAAGTGGACGAAGTTCTTACGAACGAAATCCATGTTGGTGAAGATGCTGTTATGATGCCTAGACGTATGCCTTCCAACCAGAATTTGTACTCATGAACGTTGCTGAGAAACACAGGACTGACAGACGAAGTCATATTCGAAGCGCTCCATGACACAGGCGTATTGTAACGTCTTTTAGACTGCAATCCTGCTTGAAGATGTGAGGGACTCTGTATGCGCAGAACCAAAGGTTGGAAGAGTAATTTGCGGAATATTCTTATCTGCTATGGAAAAGAAGTTGCGGGTAAGAAAGACAGCGAAGGCAAATAGACATAGTTCTTGTTGAATTGGACGTTCGAAGAGACATTCGTGGTTCTGGTAGTACATCGGGGATTCGCGTGAAAGTCAGACTGTCAGAAGCTGCCTTGGATGCGCGCTAGTCTAGCCTTGTATTCTATACTGAGCCGCACGCTTCCATCCTCATCAGATGATCATCACCGCCGACATACCTAGATAAGACACTCCCCCCAGGACCTTGGTCGGCTGTGGTGATCCCTCGAAAAGAGTGTGACATGTATCTCAGTTGATTTGCCACCGCAGCACCGTACTTGTACTCAGAGGTTCCCTGATACATCCGCTGACTCAAGGCTCCCTTCGTTAGCCAAAGTGAAAGTGGCAATACCTTTCGTATGACAACTATGGGAGATGGTATGACCTTGTTAAAATGTACATTTGACCGAATCCTAGCAGCCCTTGAGTCAAATATGTTATGTGGATGCCTTGATGTCTCGAGTCAAGTCACACCCTGCTCGCACCTGCAAATATGGTGCCTCACGCGATCTTGCTGTTCGAGTCGTTATGTTGTTGTTGCCTGTGTATAGGCTGCTTCCCTCTTTGCGCACTCTTCTCAGTCTAATGTACACTCTTCGATCCTCACTATCGACCTATCCATTTCCTTCAGTTGACGTTCCTGTACCAAGGCCCATAAACCTTTCCCTATCCTGTCATTTCCTTACGTCTATTCTCTTCCCGTTGATCAGTACCCTAATCCAGTCGACGATGCGATCCCTCAGGAAGCGTCACTCTTGGCCTCCACTACGCAGACCCAGAGTCCTTTATGCCAAAGAAAAGATTGATGACGACCCATTCGCTTATTTTATTTCTCCTGCAGAAGACCGCGACATATTCACCGAGAGCTATTTGGCCGCCGGCATCGCCAGCAGGCAACGATCACGCTCTCTATCGCCAACTCCGGTCTACCGGAAATCTCATGCCAAAATTTCCACAACCAAATCGCCTACACTGAGGCTGAAGAAATGGATCGAAAGAATGGAAAGGTACTACTTCCACCGAAGCCCGCCTAGCCCTCAACCACAGGTTCCGATCATCGAAGTCCGCGAACCTAAGCAATGGGAGACAGTTTCACCTTCAATCCGGGGAAGACGCGATTTCAGGTCTAGCTCACATAACCGAATCTCACAAACTATCAGAACACCTCCTCGAAAACCACGGGTTTGGAGGGAGCCCAGCGAAGGCATTTGGACGGTAATTGAGGAAGGGGAAGATGTTGGACTGGGAATAAGTGTTTGAGGTCGGAGGCGATGTACCAACGTTCAATGCGTTTCGATAGAAGGGTTTGGGGAGATACAAATATATTGGCCGCAACAGATCCTCCCTTCGCATCGTCCGAACCCCATCAATCAATCGCATCCAAAGCTCCTGGACTTCTCCTACCGGTCCCTTTCCAGCCAGCGCATCTTGCAGGCTGCAGTTATAAGACGGACAAAAACAAAACTCCACCAGTAGTAGCCTTCGGAAACCTCTCTCTCAAAATCCTCAGCATCACTCTCTGACAACCGACCCAAATATAATCCTAGCTGGCTAGTGAGCAAAATCTGACTAAGAAACGGCTTAGGAAGCTTGATGCGATGGATTTCTGTATCTGAAATACCTGGGGACTCCATTATGAGATCTAGCCACGGACTAAGGGGCATCCATGGTTGTTACATAACTGGGGGTTTATATGCGACTTCAGGTACTTTCGCTGAAATTTCCTCTACGGTATGGAAATTGTGTTTTAGACGCACTGCTTGATACCGCTTTCTGTTTGCTGTGCCAGAGCTTGCCCGACAATGCTGAAGGGAACGACGTCCAGGTCCGTGGCATCGCTAGACTCAGGCGAGTATGAAGTAATGCCGAGACAGTTCTGTTGTTCCAGGGCTATCGAAATCTGTGTGAAGTGGACGCAGTCTGCGGTTAGTGTATTTATGGGCATGAAGGGATTGAATCCGGACCTTTTGCGAAAATGACGTTTGGACAGCTTAAGATAGAAAGCAGAAAGTAGTGATGTTAATTCTTCCTATACATTGTAGCTGAATACTTAATAGTGACATATACCAATGCTATAGTGACGACTTCCTTAAGCCGTAGGAGTAGATAGCACAAAATCAAGAAACACGAGGGCGCAGGAAGTATAAGACGGGTCAGATTCCTCGTTAGGATCGAGAAACGAGCTCACTGGTACTTCCTATCGAATATCAATCCCTTCACCACGCAATGCTATCACAGATCCGTAATATACACCCTTGTACCAGAACCTTATGCCACACGTAACCCTCTCTCCCATAACTAGAACCCTGGCGGATTTACCCTCTGACTAACCCTTGTCCACTTCGGCAGCTCTATCAATCACCCCTCAAGTCAGCCCCTTCAACATTCCTCCCACCCTCATTCGATCCCAAAAGGGAAAACTCACTATGTATTCCCTTCCGATACCGCTTCTCCTTCCGATCAAACATCGTGTACTTGTCTTTCGGCACCATCTCCCCCTCACTTGGCATCTCTTCTTTCCATCTCTCTACTGCTTTGGTGCTGGTACCTTGTTTTGCTAGCGCGTTGTCGACAGTTGCGATAACGGCGTCGACGGCGCGGAGGCGTTTGCGCTGGCGGGCTTTTTGGGGGGCGGAGAGCCGCCAGGGGATTTTCCTAGAAAGAGGTTAGCAAATCTAGCTTTTAGAAGAATGGAGCAGCGGAGAATACCAGAGGAGACCACCTGAAAGGGGGGAGGTGGGTTTGAAGGGGCCGAACATTGTTGGATATGGGAACGATCCAGACTGCCGACGAGGAAGTGGGAGACGATATTCGTAGGGCTGGTAGCTGTTCAACCAATCACAGCCAAGGCGGTGTGAAGCTTTAATATTCTGCCCATCATTCCCCAATTATTGTTTATGATGTTGAAACAATTCCCTACTAGCATCTGAAAGGGAGTCGATTCTATAGGGGAGCTCAAGAGGTACGAGGTCGAAGATGTCCTACTATTTCTGCATCGTCAACACCAATGACAAACCGCTCTTCGAGCTCGAATTCGGCACCTCGAAACAAGGCGGCGATGGTATCGCTCGTTTCACAGTGGAAGCACGTCAGATGAATCCGTTCATCGTACACAGTAGTCTGGATATCGTCGATGAGATGCAATGGCTCAATAATCAAATGTGCGTCTCGCCGACTCCTACCATCCCTATGCCTTCGCTTTCGAATATCATATTAGCTATTGAATAGGTTTCAATTCGCCGTAGTTCTAATACTATAGTAGGTATCTCAAACGCATCGACCAATTCGCCTCTTCCCACATCTCCGCCTTCCTCACCCCAACCTCAACCCGCTTCCTCCTCCTCCACCTCCCGCACCCACCCAACACAGCCCCTTCCCACCACCCCTCCCCCACGTCCTTTCCCCCCTTTGCGCCATACACGTCCCTACCTTCCACCACTTCCTCTTCTCGAACTACCAGCAGCGGCAGTAGTACCTCAATTCCTAACAACCCCACGAGCCCCCAGACGGAAGAGGCGATTCGATTGTTTTTCTTGGAGGTGTTTGAGGTCTGGTTGAAGGCGGTGATGAATCCGTTTCAAAGGGTAGATGGGGGGCTGGGAAGTCCGATTTTCCGGGGAAGGGTCGTTGCTGCCGGGAAGAAATATCTATGATCGGATGCTGAAGGTGTGGTTCGAAGCTTGCGGGCACGCGTTGATCATGATAAGGTGCCAAGCAGCCTTCTTGATTTCATGGGTATAAGGAGAGGATTTCCGCAATCCATGCCGCATGGTGCATGGGAACCTTCCTCGTGAGAAGATACGTCCGACAGGCGGTGGAGAAAATATGTGGATACACACCGTCCACGACGGTCTCACATGCCCAGGTCTGTAACACTAGGCTACTGATTATTTGCTTCACCGACCTATCCCCCCTCCTCCAGAAAAATATCCGAAGGCATTTTAAGATCTCTATTGAAGAACAAAGATGATAGTCATCTTGCCTAGAGCCTGACCCGAGTCTATACAAAACCAGAAAATAGCGTTTCTTTAGGCGAGCTGACGCGAAAGCTCAAGGGTATAACCTAGATAGATAAGCCGAGCAAGGAAATGGTGTAGAGCAGATAGGACGAGAGCCCCTGGGCTAATAAGGTGCACTCGAGGAAAGAACTCAAGAGAGCAGCATAGTGCATACCACGTCGCTTCGTTGGAGAGGTTTGATCTGAAATGTCGGGTGGGAGTGGATAGAGAGGAAGGGACAAAAGGATCGGTAGGCGAGGTGGACTAGCTGAATGTAGTACCCATGTAGAACTTCCCAGATATCAGACATGCAACAGCCCTCAGACAGGGCAACAAGATCCATGAATCCTACCTATACCACCTGTCCACAGCTCCCTCCTACATACAGCACAAAAAAGTAAAACGCCCGCTTGGAACCCTCCATCAGTAATAACTACAGTCCCCACAATTTAAACTCCCACTTCTACAAAACTCTCTGCCTTCCCCTCCCCGGCCTTCCCCTCCCCTGCACCTTCCTCTCCCCAAAATTGTGTAGCCTTTCCCCAATCAAGTACACCTCGTCCCTGATCCTCTGCCTCCACCCCCTAAACGCCCTCGCCACCGCCCACGCCACCATCCCCCCTGCTGCAATCCCCAGTATCCCGGGGTAAGAGTACCGGTACACCTTGTTCTGGAAACTCGCCTCGGCTCCGGAGAAGATGGTGGAGTTGGCGATGTAGCCTAGACCTAGGGGTGTAGTGAGGAGGATGGACAGGAGGACGACTGAGGGGAAGATGAAAGCCCTTGTCGCGAGCCGCGCATCTGGATCCAGCCATCCGTTACGCACAACGCCTCGCAGGGCGGTTGCGGGACGGGAATTTGTGTTCCACAGGATCAAGCGGCCGGCCATTTTCACGTAGAGTACGCCAAGGGTCCAGTCCTGGATGAAGTAGATGATGTGGCGGTCGGAAGCGTTGCCGAAGTAGGTGTGCAGGGGGATGGTGAAGTAGAATTCTATCAGAAGACTGGAGAGGGAAGGGAGGAGGAAGGCAAAGAAGAAGTACGTGTATGTGAGGCGGAAAAGGCGGACAGTATGCGTGACGGCCTTTTTGAAGAGGGTGACCATGGTGGGGTTCTGGTGGGTGGAGACGGTAGAGCGTAGGAAAGAGAGGATGTGGTAGTAATGGAGAAGGATGTAGGCTAGACCGCCGAGGAAGTAGATGCCGATGCTGAAGGCGTAAATGTCGTTCATACGGATGTGATTAGGGGTCATGTAGGCGAAAATAAGGCGACCGAAGACGAGAGGAAGGATGGTGATGCAGATGCCTGTTGTAGCGGCAAAGAGCCAGATGAGGAAAATGAAGGTTCCGACGCGGAGGCGGAATAATGGGGGGATGTAGACTTTAGAGAACATATCGCTCTTTTGGCCGTGAAGGCCCTGTTCTGAGTCAGGCTGGCCGTCAATTCTTTGGTTCGATTCGTCCACTTCAAGGAATGTGGGAGCGCCTTTTGGGATGCGCACTTGGTCCGAGGCAGGGGCGCGGACATAACAACCGTCGCGGAGGAACATGGCATCGCGGTCGCAGTCTTCGGCAAGGAAGAGGGAGTCGCTTCCTGTCACGGGGTTGTATATGTCTCCATGTTTCCTGCAAAGTAGCCCGCTCCATGTACGGCGAACATGATGACCTTCCTCGTCCTCTCTCCTTTCGCCGAAAAGGAAATGGGATAGCCGTAGTGCTCGAGCACATCTGCGGAACCACCAACTGTACATCTTGTTTAATCCTTGTGAAGGTCTAAAAAACCTTACGGCTACGGGCATCAAGAAGTTGTAGAAAAGAAGGTCGACTGGGAATTCTAGGACTGGTTCGTTTGATGACCAATAGATCGGAAAGACATTATCGAATGCGAAGTAAATCCCCCAGACTACCCCGCCTAAGCAGAGTATTACCAACGCGCCGTAGACCAATGCACTGAAAGCTATCTTTCGAAGCTGAGTGGAAACACTGCGCTCGAGAACGTCACGGACAGGGTGGAAAGTAGGATCGTCGGGGTCGCGAATAAAGTCTGCACGAAACGTTAGCATGGGAGAAGAGCAAGGTTGCAGGTAACCTACACAAAACGCCGCTGCGCATGATCTTGCGGCACATGGAAACGAAAAGCGCAAAATGAAACATGTAGCACGTTCCAATAAACCAATGAACGAAGATAGAAGTATATGGAGAGTTCAAGGTGAAGCCGAGTCTTGACATGACTGTAACATTGCCAAAAAGCGGTAATAGAGCCAAGTCAAGCAGCAAGCCGCAATACAAAGGGAAGGCGATCATCTCAATACTGATAATAAGTATGACTTTCAAGACTCCACCGGCTTGATACAGCACATCAGCAAGAGCTCCTTGGACCTTACCATCCGCCTTTGTACCTCGAACAATGGCGCTGATCCTGAGATACAGAAGCCCAATGAGCGAAAAAAATAGGTATCCGAAGAGGATTGCGAGGACTCGGTCCTTCGAGTCCCAATACGCCAGACTGAGATCAAGCGGTCTTGTGCGTTGGGGGATTGTCAGACTTACACGAAGAGGATTGATTTTGAGGATAGAGGGTACAAGTGCTAGGAGCTCACGACTCCAATTTATCACTAAGCTCGTGTAATTCTTGGTGTAGGCAGCTATTTCCGTGCTGAGTGGCTCATAGAACTCCGCAAAGCTGAAAGTACCGGTCGATATAGCAGCAGCACCAGCCACCGAAGCGTCACGTAGTGTTTTTATCAGATCTATGAATTGTCGTTGAATAACTCGCAATGATTCGTGAGCGAGGATAGAGAACGTAGGGATGTCGGACTCTGAGAGACTCCCTCCAGTTTCTATAAAGGTATTTGCTAGTCGTTCCAGTGCGCTCTCAGCATAGCTCTTTGCAAAGTCCGCCAAGATCTTATTTTCGTTGAGCTTGCCGAGAACAGGAACAGCCCATCCTATCGGTGCGCATAAGAACCGGACCACAGTATCGACCCAATAGTACGCCAGTCCAGCACTAAATACACACATGTCTATGATCAAGTCCGCACACGTTGAGGTCCATCGAAGTGGCAGTTTGATCAGTAGTAATACTGGGTTAGCCAGAAATACTAGGAAGATCTTGCCTGCGATATAAGGAATCCACGTTCCGAAGAATATGGTCAGAGAGACAAGTACTGCACAAAACATGCCGTTTTGTATAAGTCCAGCCAAAGGACCTTGCATACCAACGAGCTCCATAATGCCTTCAAGATCTTCACCATCTTCAACCGCTTCAGCTTGGTTCGGGTCCAGTCCAGCTTGAACAGCGGCCGCGACTGCCTCAGGATCTCGACCTAGATTTGCCGCAATATTGGCATCTTCGATCACTGGCTGTCCGTGCTCGATCGGAACAAAGGGTGCTTCATCCGCAAGATCGTCTACAACGTGCTCATCGTCTCCTCTCGCTTGCTCAACCTGACCTGGGACTGGTGTGAGATCGCCCCAGAGCCAATCCATAACTTTGTCGAGAAGGCTTTGGTGTGCCAATTTGGCATCGGGAGCAGTTTCGCTATGGGCATCTTGCACTGCTAGTTCACCGCTTTCTACTTGTACGCCTTCTCCTTGTAAGTTTTCTATTGCTCGATCTCGATCCCCAATGCTTGCAATGACTCGGTCGGTTGTACCAGATTGATCTATTGCTCCACTTGTATTCTGGGAGCCGTCTTCGACGTAATCTGGATGGAAAGGGCTGTTGTTCCTTTCCAAGGTGTTTTCGTCATTCGGCAAAGTGTGGTAAAGATGTTCGCTTGGTTCCCCAGACCACTTGGAGCTTTCAGCAGCATCTGGCTCTCCAGCTAAAGGGATATTTGGCCAGCTGAAATCGGGGCGAGCACTTTGTCTTTGACTTTCTCGGTCAAGGCCTCCAGGTGTAAGGGCAAGCCCGGGTCCCGTGGTTCGACTGTCCTCAGTGTAGAATTGACTACTATCGTGTTCATTTGCTGCCTTTTCTGGGTCTGAAAGCGACTTCAAAGTCCCTACATTTGTGACGTTGACCGTCTCACTTGGCTCTGCAGTATTTTCTTGTCGTAAAGTGTTGTTCTGGTGGGTGCCCTGTTGGGCGCTATGCCCCAGGTCATCTTGATTGTCGTCGAATGCTTCTGCCATAACAGAACCTGAATGATGACTATCGTCGAAGGAAGAAGTACCTTCCAATCGCTTCATAGCTGCCACAATCCAGCTAAGTTCTTCATTGCGGCCTTCCTCTTCGATGATCTTCAGGACTTCACTTGGTTTTCTTTCCGCACGGTCCCATAATTCCATGAAAACTTTCACACCAGGCCAATTGCTGTGTCCGGATGCTTGGGATTGCTCATCAATGGTACGCCGTATTTCCGCAGCTGTGTCCAATGTATCCTTGCCTGGCATACCCGGTCTTTGCTGTGATGACGAAGATAATCCTGAGGTGCTGCCAAAACTGGCACCTTCCGTGGTTCCGCTTGATTCGGGGGTGGGACTTGTAGGCTCAGCATCGGATTCGGGTATCGTTGTGTTCGCCATGTCTTGCGGGTCTCTGTCGTTGTTACTGGGTGCTCGTATTGGTCGCCTTGGTCTTGGCCTTGCCATTACCCTAGCTCGCCTTGGTGGTTCAGGCATTTGAGCGGGTTCATTATCACCTCCTGCTGGTAACTCGCCTTGCGCGCCCCGGCGCAGCCTTTGCTCCGCATGTTGACGAGCGAGCTGTTGCAACATCGGGACATCCTCGCCTTGCCTAGCTGCTGCTGCATCGGCTTGGACGCCTGCTCCCATGTCCATGCCTGGCTGCTGCTGCACTACCCACTCACGGATTAAGAAAATGAGAATGAATGAAATGACGACCACTAGTGTAATGAGCTGTCCTTCAAGCGTATCAATAAGGATGTTGTTCAGAGTAGGCGAGCGTGTCAACGAATTAAGAAAGCTGAAATTGGAAAGCCATGATGAGCGGCTGTACTGTACTGATGTAACGCTGGAATTTACAGCTGGATTCGATGACAACGCTTCGCGTGAGCTACGGCTGATAACGCCTTGAAAGAAGCTCTTCACAAGTCTTAACATAGACGGTTCGCTAACATTCCGACTGGGAGCTAATGGTGAGAAGATATGGGGTAAAGCTTTAGCCATATGAGATACCACCGCTGAAGCTGCGGCATCTCTTGACTCGAAGAAACCCTGGGTGGCGGGTGTTGTACCTTCCTTAGCTAGTTTCTCCAAGTGTTCCTTAGTGGCCAAGGCAGACCATCTCTGAGTCTCCTGCCAGTTGATCCAGCCGCCATCACCAATCCAGAAAAGACCTCTGAACACCGTCCGCATACACCAAGGTAGCCAAGCAACCCATACGAAGATTACCAAGTGGAATCGTGACCAAGTGAGGAAAGACTTCCAGGAGTGTATTGCGGCTTGACGGAGAAAGACGGGTAGAGGAACACTATTCGGCATGTGCGGGTGATAGAGCTTCGTGAATCGGAAAGGTGTTTTGCACAGCTCGCAATGCTTCTTCTGGGAATGTGAAAGCCATTCCATCAAGCAATTCTGATGAACGAACTTGATGCTACCACTGCATTTGCATGGATAAAATAGAGGCTCCTGCTCTGAGCCCTCTCCCCTACATATCCTACAGGTATCTGGTTCATCCACGCTCTTTTGCTTGCCTTTGGAATTCGTATCGAATGCCGGATCATTCATAACGTCTGGTGCCCCTGGTTGAGTCTGTGGGGTTTCGGTACTTGCCATAGCGTTGGTAGAGTCCATGATGCAAAACAGAATCAGATCAAGTTCATCTTGACAGGAGGGTGTCGACTGTAGTGGGTGTACGAGTAGAACGAAGCGGAAAGCCGGCGGAAGGTTCTCATGTCTTCCCCCAAATGAACAGATTTCCCTGTTATCAGCCGGCAGATATGTTCCTCCCTCAGTACGGAGTGTGTGGCGTATGACGGAGCCACATGTGAGGCGTTATGGACTTGGCGAACGTTTACCGCCCAGGAAATGAAGGCCTGCCTGTGAGGATGTGAATATTTCCGACAGTTTGATCAGGATAGGACAATTGAAACCTTAAATTCACGTGTCAAACATAAATTCTTCGCGTCGCACCAATTTCAAGTATGACGCCAGAATCTCCTTGATCGTACTTCTAAATCAAGAGGAAGGATAATTTACTACTTCAAAGCTGTAACGCTTCCTCTCGAGCATCTAGACGGTATATAGCATAAAGGGAACCATCTTCGGCCCTTGGGAATTTGCTATCTTTGTGAGCACACGACAGCCGGGCTAGCTCTTGCAGCCGCGACACCTCGCTTGCTTCCAAGGAAATCTTGTTATCAGATCTACAAGCCCAAGCCGTCATCTCATCAACTTTCTTCAAATCACATCCCTTTCCTCAGGATATACTAGGCGTAGCCAAGGGATTTGAGACCAACTCCATCTCTTTGCCATCCTTTGAAGCCTGGTTGCTTCTGCGAACAGCTCCATATCCTAGGCATCCGGAGGAACAAGTAAAATCCTTGTTGGATCAATCACACTACGGGTATAGTGTTAGAGATTTGTTGACGAAGTGTATTTATACTCGCTACCCGTTTCCTCTAACAGTTCTGCTATGGCAGTGGAGGCGAACGGGTGGTCGAAAGAGCCGCCGAAAGCAAGTGGAACCCCGAACGGCCATTTAGTTCCACAACGAAGGTATACAGGTGGGAAAGCTACAGCAAAGCCAAGTTTTGCAAGACGAAGCTTCAGCATAACTTCTCGGTATGGCACAGATGCCCGTGAGAACTCTTGTACTAACATCACTGCCACCAATACAGGCTACTCTTGTGGTATACCGTCATTACTGCCCTTTTCCGATGCCCTTCATCAGCTGTTGAGCTTACGGATCAGTCTCCAAGAGTGTGCAAACCTTACCTAAATACCCGATCATATGTCACCCCATATCTGCAACCGTACTACGATACTTATGCAGCCCCCTATGTCAACATAGCACGTCCATACGTCGATAAACTTGATCAACAGATCTTCACTCCCTCGGTCACATTTGGCAAGCAAAACTATGCGAGATACGGGGCTCCGCAAGTTGATAAGGCGCGCGGATATGGCCAGGATCAGTGGGTGAAGGTCATACAACCACAATTCGACGCCGCTCAAGCTCAAGCCAAGAGCCAGTATGAAACATCTTTGGCGCCTCAAGTCAGCAAAGTCTCAGCCGCAACTGCACCGTACTACACCGCCAGCAGAGAAAATTTGTTAGACATTTACGATATGTACCTGCTGCCAGCCTACACTACGTCCCGTCCTTATGCTGAGAAGACATATGCTATGGGCCGCAAGGTTGCGATCGAAAACTGTCTTCCGTATGCGCAATCGGCTTGGGCTTCGACAATTGTATTTGTCGATCGAACGCTATGGCCCAAACTCAGAGTTTTGTACGGCCAAAATGTAGAGCCTCAGCTTGTCCGCATTGGCGAGAGGCTTGGCAGGTATAGGGACAGTAAGAAGCTCAAAGCCGCTGCGGAAGAAGTCGATATGTAAGTTGTGGTTCTTCTGCTCTGCACAAATCTCTAAATTTCGTACTTTGCATCCGGGTTTCTCGCTCCAAAAGAAGACTTGAGACCAAACTTTACTTGAATGTTTCAAAGATTCTCATGAAAGTTGCATGAAAGGAATATTATCTGTCTAAACTCCTAGATGATATCAAGGACCAGGAGATGCAATTAGATCGTTGATGCGTCGATCGATCTTCGACTCGACTATTTATTGCGGATCTTGCACATTGAACATGGACTGACTGACATCCTATAGATCGTCGAAATCGTCGTCGATTTCAGCTAGTGTATCATCGGTATCATCTTCTATCGCTTCTGCACATACGAGTGACACGAGTGACTCCAGCTCTGTAACAGAAGCAGCAGCGCCTAGTGCGTCTTCTTCAGTGACGCCCGAACAAGAAGCTGAGCAGGTTCGCGAAAAGGTTACAAGCGATCTTAGGAACTGGCAAGATAAGTTTGCAAAAGCTGCTGATAAAGGGACCGAAGATTTGCAGGAGCGTGTACAAGATATTACCAGCCGCCAAATCGAGAGTCAGGTTGGTGGAGTCGGCGAAGCTCTAGTTGTCCAGCTTGAAGAGACGTCCAAGTCAGAGCTTGCAAAATTAAGGAAGTCTATCAATAAAATCGTCCAATCACTGCCCGAAGATACGACTGGGTCCGATATCAAGAAGGCAGAGGAGGAACTTTCTAGAGCGACCAGGAATGCTGGAGTAGCCGTCAAGAACAAGGCCCAAGCCTTACGGGCATGGAAGCAGAAATTTGATGAGGAAATTCAATCTTTGGTTTCTGCTGCAGCAGACTCGACGCTTGATGTGCTTGACTCTATCCGTGACCTTGGACTTCAGGAGATTGGCATGAGATGGGCATACCTTGATGGAGTGACGTACAAGGATTGGGCCAAATACCATGAAATGAAGCAGACATTTGATGAGTGGCGCGTGGAAGTCGAAGCTGTTGCAAAGGGTCATGAAGGCCTCCGGAGGTCAAAGGATAAGAGCGAAGAGCTAGAGTCTAGAGGCATGTCTATTGCGGAACAGACCGCTAAAGAGCTAGCGAGGCTAAAGGATGTCGGCAAGTGGAAGCTCCAAGCAAAAGATGATGGCGATGACTTTAGCACCAAATACATGTCCGCAGCAGTGGCAGCCGCAGCTCAGAAGGTGGTGGATAAAGCGAAACTAGCCAGTGAGCAGGTTATAGGCACATCGCAAGGCAGTGCGGAATCAATCGTCTCCAAGGCCACGCAAAGAGCTACTGAAGCCGCTTCAAGCGCCTCCTCCCAGGCGATTGGGTCTGAGCCGGGTATGGTCAAACAAGCAAGATCCAAGATTTCACAAGCAGGCAGCAGCGCTATCGATAAAATGAGCGTAGCAGTGGCGGGGACTCCACAACCAAAAACTGAGAGTGTGGTTTCTGCAGCCAGTGAAAAGGCCAGTGAAGTGGTAAATCAGGCAAGCGAGGCAATAATCGGAACACCAGTACCGGTCCATGAGTCCATCGCCTCAGAAGCGTCCAAGAGCGTGGCATCGGGTGCTTCGGCAGTCTCTGACGCAATATCCGGATCTTCTACACCACTTACAGAGAGCGCTGCCAGTATGGCAAGTTCAGCCAGTTCTAGCGCATCGTCCGTCGCCAGCAACGCGTCAAGGAAGGTATTCAGCGGGGCAATGGCGCAAAAGGTTGGCGAACGCAAGCCGATACTCGACGATGTTATCAGCGATGACGACAACATGGCTTATTCTGAGAAGATTCAGTCTATGGTGAACCAAGCCGGTGACAAATATGCAGATGTTACCAGAGCCGTCAGTGAAGCTCTTCTCAAGGCAACAAGTACCCAAGGCACGGTAGAGAGCGTAACCTCTGTCGCAAACGAACAGTATTCAAGCGCTATTGCAGCAGCTTCCAGTGCCCTTTATGGAACTCAACGAGGCACTGGAGAAAGTGTTACAAGCATGGCTTCGGAGAAATATGCGTCTGCTGTTTCCGCGTAAGCAATTCTTAATCTCAGTATAACGTAGAGTGCTAACGATACCAGTGCATCCTCGATATTGTATGGTACACCAGCGCCTCTCACCGGTTCCGCCGCCGCGGCAGCTTCATCTATTTACTCTGACGCCGCCAGTCGGGCGCAAGTACAATACTCACACGCCAAATCCATCGCTTCGCAACAGGCATCGGGATCCCCCAAACCTGTTCATGAAGAAATCTTTTCGTCTATTGACAGTGCTTATTCGGGATCACTGGCGGCGGCTAGCAAGCGTCTGCAGGCTGCATTGGGTGCTGCCTCAACCGCAGCGTACGGCACGCCACTGAGCCCCCAACAGTCCATTGTATCTGTGGCAAGCGAAAAGTACTCACAGGCCATGGCGGCTGCGTCATCTCAATATAGCTCAGCGAAGAGTGCTGTGGGTAGCAGCTCTACCACAGGCCCTGATTCTGTCTTGTCAGCGGCAGGTCAGCGGTACTCGAGCCTTGTTAGTGTTGCGAGCTCAGTCCACGCATCTGCCACAAATGCTGCCAGTAACGCCTACTATGGTCCAAGTCAGGGTGTACTGGAGTCCATATCCGCCATGGCTTCTTCACGTCTTGCGGATAGTCTCAGCATCGCTTCAGCCCAATACTCTAGTGTCAAGACTGCTGTTGGGGCAACTCCAACTCCAATGCATCAACAGTACATTATGGACGGGCAACGCAGGTATTACGAAGCCATTGGTCTGGCACATGAACGGTACTCTGAATTTATAACTGCTGCTTCGAGCGCCGTATATGGCACCCCGACTCCAGTTTATCAAAGCTTATACAGCGCTGCCTCTGGTTCCGTTTACGGTACCCCTGTCCCAGCCTACCAGAGTCTGCTCAATGCGGCACAAGAGCAGTATAGCAGCGCAGTGGGCCAGGCCTCGGACAAACTTCGAGGTGTACTTGATTCTGCCAGCTCTGCTGTTGGGAAACCTAGCAGTTCTTCTGCCAAATCCATGCTAGATTCCGCCTCATCTCAGTACAGCTCTGCTCTATCCCAGGCATCAGCATCTCTATCCTCGTTATCAGCTGCCGCAAGCGCCCAAGTCTATGGCACCTCAACCGGCAAAATGGAGAGCCTTGTCTCGGGTGTATCAGAAAGGGCAAACTCCATTTCCTCAGCCGCCAGCACCGCAGTAATCGGGTCTGAAACCCCCTGGACCGAATCTGTCGCCAGCCAAGCCTCGGAAAACTGGGAATCTCTTGTGGCCAAAGCCAGCGAACAAGTCTACGGTGCCCCGACCCCATTCTCCCAATCCGTCATGTATCAAGCAAATGACTACACTGCTCAAGCCACCGCTGCCGCAGGAGCCCAATACGAGGCTGTACAAGCTCTATTTTCAGAGCTCGTCCATGGCAAAGAACCGGATTATACTGAGAGCGTCATGAATCGTCTCAGCTCCGCTTACTACACTGGTGCCCATGCGAGCATCGCATCGTCTGCTTCTAGCTACGCAACCAAGGCCGCATCTTCTGCGTCTAGCTATGCAAGCGATGTCTACGCCTCCGCCACCTCTGTCGTCTCCTCCGTCTTCACACCCCCGGCAACTCTCGAAGCTATCATCGACGCGGCCAGCGAGCGCGTAAACGCTGCTGTCGATGCGGCTAGTATACAATACTATGGAACTTCCAAGGGGACTTATGAGAAAGCCACTTCCGCGGCTGCAAGTTCTTACTCTTCCGTGCAATCAGTCGCCAGCGAAGCACTCTACGGGAGCGAACCTGGCTTCATGGAAAGCGTCCAAGGCTCTCTCAATAATGTCGCCACGGATGCTCAAAACGCAATTTCAATGGCCATCTACGGTACCCCAACCGCGACGGCCGCAACAGCCTCCATGGCCAGTGCTGCCGGAAACGCCTACGCCTCTGTCTCATCCGCTGTCAAAGACAACATATCGGCCGCCAGCTCCGTCATGGATGCCACACAAGCCCGCATCAGCGAAGCGGTTTACGGCCCCGAGCAAAAGGCCATGGAGAGCGCATCGAGCAGACTCGCGGCTGTGGTTGAGAGTGCGAGAGCGAGGATGGCGGAGTGGGGTGGGGATGTGAAAGAGGGGGTGCAGGAGGCCATGGGGAGTGCGAGGGAAGCGGTTGGGGGTGTGACGAGTAGTGCGGAGAGTGTGGCGACGGGTGCCAGCACGAAGGCTACGTCCACCAAGGATGAGCTATGAAGATTGTAGAATGGTTGAAAGGGAGAGGGGGTGGATGTAATATGTGCTGGAGGACGACAGTATCGATGTCGATTTTGGAGCTCATGCCGGAGTTTGGAACGTGCTGGTATCAGTTTATCTCAGCACACTACCGTATTCATGAGAGCGTTGCACGAGAAAGAGAAGAGCATCCTTGCAGCAGCAGCAGCAGCAGCGCGCTGGCCTAATGTACACTCGTTTCATATCTACCTTTTTCCCGTTTCTGTTCCAATGTTTCCTGTATTTTATTTCTTTCTTCCGCAATCACTTGCCTGAACGCTTTGAATATACCTACCTACCTACCTATCCACCCAGCCTACCTTACATTCACAATCTAGCAGTTCGATTTCTTTTTTAGAATACCAGCGCGTTCAATACCTTCCAAACGCGTACATAACTGTAAGGCGTTGGTTGTTGAAGGACCACGCTCCCTCTCCCCCCCCCCCCCTCCCCCTCCTCCTCTTTGCCACGTATGTATGTTATTCGCCCAAACTAAGCTCACTCGAAACGCACGGAGGTGGTACAGTATGGTGGTGGAAAGTTTTTCTTAAGGTTTTTTTTTTATGGATAGCTATGTATGTAGAAGTCTTACTTTCATTTCGTCACGTATGTAATATCCCACGGTTCCTTCTATACCAACCTCCCTTTCCCCCCCCCCCCCTCAGATGGCTTTTTCTCCTCCCTCCCTTGCCTTCTCCTTCCTTGCCTCCCCTTCCCTCCTTCCCCTCCCTCCCCCTCCCCTCCCCCCCCAAGATCCAACACACAGTAGCAAACCACAAGAAAAAGAAAAAAAACAACACTCGACACCTCTTCTGTTCCCTTTCTTGGCTCTCTTTTTTTCCTTTTTAACCTCCTTCTCGGCGTTTATTTTTTGTGTCGTCTTTTGAGCAGGCATAAAGCACGGCTAGGTATCTGACCACCATCACCATCACGTCACGTCACGTCACCATCCCATCCCATCCCACCATCCTATCCCATCCCATCACCATCCATCCCATCACCACCACCATCCCACCCCACCCCATCCCATCCCATCCCATCCCATCCCATCCCCCCCACCCAACAAATCAAAAACCCCCTTTTTCTCAACGAAACGAAGGAACCCCCAACCCCGCGCTTTCACTATATAAAAAAATTTCAATCACAAGGGGAGTGGTTCTTTTCTTTCTTTCATTGATTCATTCATTGATTGATTGATTCATTGACGGTGGGGGGGTTAGTTATTTAGTTACTTACTTACTTACTTAGATACTTGGGTGCTTAACCAAAAAAAAAAAAAAAAAAAAGATTTCAGAAGGAAAGCAACGGGACAGGTTTACTACCTACATACCTACCCACCCACCCACCCACCTACCTACCCACCTACCCACCTACCTGCCCTACCTACCCTACCCACCTACCTACCCACCTACCTACCCACCTACTGTCTACACATACATAAACATACAAAAATTATCAATTCAACGCCTCCCTTTCCCAAAAGGAATACATAAGAAAAAAAGAGAGAGAGAAAAGAAGAGAGAGAGCTAGAAAAGAGAAGAAACAAGCGAGGAACGGGAGTTTTTTTTTTTAAAGTTTTTTGTTACAAGGCGTTATGTAGGTAAATAAGATACTTTTGGTCTATGTATGTATGTATGTATGTATATAGAAGGGAGGGAGGGAGGGAGGGAGTGAGGGAGTTTTTTTTGGGGTTTTGATGATTGTATGGTTTGATTGTATGGTTTGATTGTATGGTTTGATTGTATGGTTTGATTGTATGGTTTGATTGTATATTTTCGTCGATGGATGGATGAATCATGCCGTGGATGTTAATCTCATTTCGATGAATGGATGAATCAATGAGAAAGGACGCTCAGGGGTGGGGAATGTTTAGTCTACAGTAATCACTAGATGAACGAAGCTTCAACGAGAAAGAGATTGAATTCGTTGATGAGAACTTCTGATCAGCCTCATTCCACGGACTGTCAATGGGGTGCATGCAACACGTACCCTCGCTCTATTTCCGTTTCATTCTCCGATCCAGCGCTTTTCTGGCTTTGGCAGCCTTGCGGTTTGAGTGTTCAATTCGCTTCAAGTATCTCGGTTTTGAGAATCATGCGGGACGGGGCCTGGGCTGTGGTGTTGGGTGTTGGGGTTGTGGAAGGTGGCTGGGGTGTGGCGGGGAGGGATGGGGATGGGGATGGGGATGGAAGGATGGTTGGATCCTGTGGGTGTCGTTCGGTTGGGGTTTTCAGAAGGGGTGGAGCAAGGGGAAGGCGAGAGGGGTAGGTGAGCATGTGTGGCTTGACGGATATGGGGGTTGTGGATTAGGTGAAGGACTGAAGGAGTGTTGAGGTGTCGAGTTGCCAGTCACTGTCCTCGTGGGGCTTTTAGGATTCGATAATTAACTAGGTAAACGTTTTGATGGAGTAGATAGGTAGAATGGAGAAGTTTTTCTGGTTCTTTCATGATGCGGCCATGAGGTTTCATTGCTAATGATGTCTATATTCTTTTACGGTTCGCATGTCCCTCCCTCTCAAACCGGCGTCGCTGGAAATTGAGAGGGTTCCTATCGCTGTGTGATAGAGTCATGTTATCTGCTACTTGGATATTGTTCGATAGTTGTTCATTGGTACCCCCTATATATTGTATCAAGCACCGAGTATGGTTTTGATGCAATTGCCGACGTCAAAGCTGTGTTGTGTTTCCAGTGACGTATGATTTGGAGTGTTTGACCAAGTTTGACGATCTGCTTGTTCTTTTCGCGGTGTGAGTAATAGCGGTGATAGATTCGCAAGCAGAGATTGTATGGCGTCTGATCGGTAAAGGGACCAAATATCCGAGCGGGTTTGTATAAGACTACGGACTGACATGACATTCTCGTTCGGAGGAGGTTTATTTCGATGTGAACCGAGGAGCGGATTGTTGGAATGCAAGGCGTGGATTGGGGAGGATATCTGAAGCTGAATCTGTACAACTCTGTAAATTGGTCGTAGCTGTCTCGTCCGAAGCGTATGCTCCTTTGCTAAGCTGTGGAGTGGTATGTTGGAATGTAAATACCTGGTTCTAGTTATGGACAGGGAAGGAGTGGAAGGGTTCGGAGTTGGCTCTAGGGCTCTGTGAATCGGGTAAGCTGGTGCTGGTGCTTGGAGTTCATTGCTTATGCATCATTATACCCGAATTCTCATCATTCCAACACTTCTTCGGTGCCTTCTGTGTCAGAGCTTTGGTATCTGTGGAATACTGTGACCTGTGTGAATAATATTAATAAGCATACCTTATCGCTGGACGTTCTGATGCAATGGACATCAATGCACCGATAGTGAATGTTGAGATGACGATTCTGGATAACAATGTGGGTGCAACAGGTTTCATTAGATGGAGTAGAAACTGCACGCTGACCCACGATACTGTGGATTGTTGTCAAGCTCTGCTGGTCCACCTCTTCATATCCAGAGTCCGTCGCTGTTTATTTTGTATACGATGTGTGCTTAGGCTCCATAGGCTTCTGTCTCTGTTACCGTCAGCTTCGAGATCACGACGATCCTTGCCTCGAAGACGACTGATACGAGCGAAGAGGTAATCAGAACATGGAGACGATATGCAAACTATAGTCCAGCGCTCGGGCTCAAGGATCGAGATGTTAACCTCCAATAATGGTATGTTGAAAGGCGGTTGGTACCCAAAAAACCAAGTGGCGTGGCTGACACAGCTCGAGAGTGCGAGGAAAGCTCGCTATTGGAGGTTTAGCTGCTGATGCTTGAAGACTACGGCCGGCAAAGGGTAGGGCATTGGTACGTTCGAAGAGGGCGATAGAAAGATAGAGCTCCTGTTCTTCCAGAGTATGGGAGCAGCCGGCCACAAATGATTCCAGCTGACAGTCTGCAAGATTGCTGCTGTACTGATTGTCCAGTCCTTCATCGCTCTTCGTTGAATTGATTTATTCTGCCTCTAAAGGCCATGACAAAAGCAGATGTGCTATGCGTTGCCTAAGATGTATTTGTACCTGCTTTAACGCCGAACCTCATGTTATTCGGGCAAGATATCTCGGTGCTTTTATTGGTGGGAAGTGCATTTCCTTTCTGCTATGTCCGAAGTCACAGCTGAATGCTTTGCTCCACGCACTTGTGTGCTTCCGCTCAATAGATGGAGCATAGAGTAGGCTTTCGTATGCCAGTGCTGTGATGTAGGCTACATGCCAAGAAGACTGTTGTGGTGGACTTGATCACATTTCTGATCCTGCCTTTCCTTTTTCAGAATCACTCGACGAGCCGGAGTTTATACGATGGTCTAGGAAGTTCGAGGTAAAGCTCTACAATATTTTATCAGCTCAAAGTCATTGTCTCCATAACCTGCTTTCTTTCGTCTCATGAACAGTTCTTCATTCAAACGAGAATCGCTGAAGACTTGCTCTATTAGGGCTTCAGCTTAGCGCTGACTAGGTTTGAAGGAAAGGGGTACTAAACGTAGCCAGACGTTTCAGGTAGAATAGGTAGCGAGTGAGGATACGGGTGCTTTCACAGTGAGCGCAAAGGTAGACATTGTCCATAGCCTACAAGGCATGCGAATGTATGACTTCCGAGGCACTGTTTCCATCTCTATGCTCTGGATTCGATCGAGATGCCCTCAGGGTTTCAGTTCAAACGCGAAGCCCGGAAGTTGTTGCCCTTTTGATCCTGTACAAGTCTGGTACGCTCAAAGGTCGATATTGCGGTGCGGCAGTTGTAGGCAGCAGTCGATCGAAGCAGCTCGAGTTTGGTACGCATTCTACTGCGACTCTCGCTCTGCCAAGGTTTCCCTCGAGGTCTAGGTGGATATCCTTCGACGGCGTGACAGGGCGACGTCTTGTCGACGTCGTCGTACTTTGGTACGCTACTTTGGTTGAACTCTCAATATGCCAGGACATGGATAGTTGTTCAAAGGGCGTATTCCGATACCCTAACCCCCTTAAAGATGATGATGTGGGTTCTCATCGATGATGGTCCGGTATCCCATGGGTTTGAGCAGGTTTCTCGATTCGCCTCATTCTTCAGCTCGTTCTGTCTGTATCAGCACAGACTATCGAGTACCCAGTCGAAACCATGGTTGCTGAGAGACTGAGCGGGACATGCGGTCCAAGCTGATAGTAGAAAGTATGATAAGCTTCCCTCCAACGACACATTGACTCCCTAGCTTGTCGACAACCTGTGACTACTGAAGCTGTGTAACCAGCTCCATAGATATTGGGGCACCATGGTTGCACCATCGAAGCTGAACCGTGGTTCCCTGCTGTGAGCTATCAACCACACTACACGGCCGTAATTTAACACTTGACACCTGAACACGTCGTCGTCGTAGTAGTAATAGTGAGGACAACTCGAAAGAGGACAACACGCTGAACTCTAACATCAGCTTGCTCGGGACAACAACAACAATGCAACGAACGTGTACCGTACTGAGCAACTCGGACAAGACCGATAACATAGCAGCTGAAAGATCTAGCGGTGGTGGCGAGTAGTTGTGGCGAGCAGTGTGGCGAGTAGTAGTGCGAGTAGTATGGGAAGGTCGCAAGCAGGTCGACCACCATGATTTGCCTCGTGAAAAGCTCTCCTTTCTACTTGCATTTTACCCTGCATCGCCATCTACCGAAGCCAGAGAGTCGGGTGGACTGAGATCCCAACCAATCTATCCAAGTAACATCGGAGGTGATCATCCTTATCGTTATTTTATCGTCAAGTACCGTCACGTGCCTGAGAGGAACAACTGTTCGGCAGAGAATAGTTCCCCAGCGCCATCTCATACCCATAATGTATTGTAAATTCACTACACAGTAAGTATTCATGGTTACGCCCAAGCTTAAGACAAAAGATCTGTAACAACAATCTGGGGGGAAAAACCCCCCAATCATAAGCCTAACCCCTAATATCAATACAATAATAATAATAATAATGTTAATAATAATAACAATAACAATAACAGTAATATAATTCCGCGTGTCGAAAAGAGACTCGAGAGACAGACTCAAGTTCCAGCCTCAAAGTCCTCGTTCTTGATGCCAAGACCCGAGGTCCCCTAGCGCCATCCTCACTCTAGCGGGGCCGGCTAACCGAAAAGCAGGGAAACAAGTGGGGATCGCTTGCACTGTACATACATACAGTAGAAGGGGTGTTATGATTGGGTGGGGGCAAGGGCTCATCCAAGCTGAAAGGCCCCAAGTGAAGGAACGGGCAGCACCCAATCAAGCGCAACGATCTGCCAGACTCGGCTACCATCTGGCTTAGCTAAGATCCGATCCATCCCCCACCAGTCCCCCCCACCTCCCCACGCGCATACGACCTTAAAGTAAAGTTACCTCGACCCTTGCTGTACCTACTTAGCCGACTACGTGATATCGATTCCCTGAGTCGACCGGGTTTTCATTGCAACAGTTCCATCGTAGCCGTAAACATGCCGAACTTGTAGATCCCTCCACGCCCCATCAGATCGTCATCAATCGCGCGCGTGGAGCCAAGATCGCCTCTGGTTCGGAGTGCAAGTCCCCCCGGCTTCGATCATTGGCACATGTGGAGGCTGCTCCGGTGATAATTTCCGATCGAAAACATGTAGAAACTAAAGTACCGGTACGCGCAGATCAGTGAGATTACTCGCCCTGTTGGAGGTACCTTGGAAAGCGTATCTCGCGGCCACGGCGACGGAGCCACAACTGTGAACGTGCTGTCCATTGGTTTTGCACAAAGCAGAACCATCAACGCAGTCGGTTCTCTGAGCTGACTGCCACTGGGTGGGTGCTCGTTCGTTGACCGAAAACGTTGGAGAGATTGGCGCGCTCACAGGTGGAAAGAGACCGTATGATGATGGTAAAGAAATCCTCGTAGAGGCAGACACTTGACCAATGGATCCCCAAATGCTCTGGTCCGAATGATTGTGCTTGTCAGCATCGAGTATAGCTCCGAGAGACTGCGCACGTCCAATGGCGTCGCTATGCTCGCTGGAGCAGAGATCCTCATCAATCCCACTGCAAACAATAGCCACACCGGCTGTGCGACCTTACTTTCCACTCGCGCCTTGCTGCCCTCCGAAAGTCCTTCAAGTCGGATGTCCTCGGCCTCTGTTCAAAGCCACAGGTCAAGGCCGTTGATTCATCACACGGACTGGCCCCCGGTCCCCAAGTGGCTGCAGCCAAAAACGCCTTCAAAGCTTCCATCTGCTCCCTGATGACATGCCCTCAAAACACCAACGCTTGAATGTAAGCTGAACATGATCGTGCAATGGTGGACTGCCGGCCGAGGACACCTCGCTTCGTTTTCAATGTGTGCGCGTTCAACGTTCGCGCTTGAACCGTGAAGACTGCTGAGGCGATGCGTGGCTGGATCCAGTTTGGCCTCTGGTCAATTCGGATTCTGCCTGCGCTTGCTTCGTCATTTGAGGCAGATTCCGCCGCCGGGCGTTGATGAACCAGTTGCTGATCTATTGCTCGCGTCAGTACCCATACTTCAAACACACGTCCGCAAAGATCAGAGCTAACCTGACTGATGGTCAGCCCTGTCCGGTCCATGAGCATCTGCTTTTCGTCTTCGGTAGGGTACGGATTAGCGACATGTTCCTGAAACCATGCCCTCAGCGTGTCCGTCACCGCCTTTGGTAAATTCCCACGGCGTCGTTTGTGTCTTTGCTGATCCACCTCGACCGATTGGAAATCCACAGCGCAATGGTGGTGTCCATTCTCTCGAAGAAACAAAGGGTCCACGGGCTGGCGATCGGCAAAGGAGAGGTTCCGTGGCGCCCCAGCCCCATAAGCCGGATGGTACGGGTGTTCAAGAGCTGCCATGTTTTGCCTTGGGTTCGACGACGGATAAGACTCGATCGACTCTCGGAGGCCTCCGTTCAGCGGCACTCGCTCGTTTCCATAAGCTGGTTGTTCATGACTGCGGTAGAGTGAGGGTATGCTGCGTGGATCAGAAGCATCTCCACTTGGGTAGCCCAGATGCTCGGGCGTTGGTGCTCGGGAGAGACTGGTCAGGGCAGGGCTTCCATGTCTGGTTCCTGGGTAAGTGGTAGACGTCGTCACCGAAGCTAGGCTGGTGCGCCGGTCAGAAAACCCGGAAGACAAGGACGAGTCACTGTTTCGGGTCGGAGGGCCTGGCAGGATCGGAAGTTGCACTTCTGGTCGGATGTCATAGGCGTTATACCTTTGACGCCCATGACCCGATTGCTCAGTAAGCCTTGATGGTTCCATAGCCTGTAGAGGCCTGGCCGCGTTGGCCGTTGGAGGTGATGAGGCGAGAGATCTGGCGGTGGGAAATTGGCCGGGGCCTTTGGGACAGTGTCTAAGCTGGCGAGGGCAATCGGCTATGTTGTCCTGCGTGGGGTTCGTCCGTCGGATCTCTGGGACGGCCTAGAATCAATCGTTCAGTTCTACTCGATGGCTGTTTCATGTCGCAGGGGGAGAACTAACCTCGACTAATGACGGCAATCGATGCTGTCCAACATCATGCCGTGAAGAGGGAAGTGAGCGGGGAGCTCTCCTACGGCTATCGTCTTCGAAGGAAGATATATGCTTCATAGTCGGACTGTGTGATAGTCCAGATTCGCTTTCTCCGTCCTGAAAATTGCGTATTGGTGTTGGCTTCGCAGATCTAGGCATTGTAAATGTCAGCCTCCGGCAATATGCTCCTTGTGAGTAATGGAAGCCAACAGCTTTCGTCAGAATTTCGACGTCAAGGGCAAAGTCCACAGAGCAGAAAATGCCGTGGCATCGGCTGTAGTTTGCGTTTGTAGGAATCAAAGGTCAGGGTCGTAAAGTCCGCACTGAGAACAAATTGCTTACCTCAAAGATCCCGTAGCTCAGGTAAGCAAGCAATTTGAGCAGGTTCGGGATGTTTTAATAGATTCGGTGGACGTCAGGATGTGAACCCTTGGGGCGCTGTGGCTCAAGGATTAAAGAATGGCGATAACGTAGGTGGACCGAAGTCTATCTCCTCCCTTTTGACTCTGTGTATCCGAACAAATCCTCAAGAGGCACAGTCCCGCTGCGGATAGGATGAGGCGAGAGCGCCGTATGAATAGTATCAACGGAGACCAATTCCACAGCGTATGCCGGGTGACATCAATGACCTCGTCTCCGAGTTCCAACGGTGGCACAATGCACGAAGCCGCGCCCCAAACGAGATAAGATGGTGTGCGAGTGGGTGTGTCAGAGGTCTCAGAGGAGAAATTGACAGCGGGCAGAGCACCTACCAAGTCCAGGCAGCCCAGGACGATGGCTGAAAAGAGCCAAAACCAGGGACGAGGAAGGAGAAGGCGTTCCACAGGGCGTCGTTTAGTCTGGGGTTCAGCAAACCTGGGAAGGCAAGGCGGCGCAGAGATAGTGCCGATGGAGTGTTCCGATTAAGGTAGGTATGATGGATGAGGCTACAGATGCCCCCGGTCTGACTAAGGAAGGTACGTTAAGGTATGGAAGAGGTATAACCGTATAAGGCAAGCACGACCGTTTCTCTGGCTTGCAGAGTCACATGTGGGTTCTTGATGTGAACTAGCGGAATTGCGCGAGCGAGCTTGACTGGATTGGCTGCATTGGGGGGGGGCTTTTGAGGCTTCTGGTGAAAGAAAAGTCCGAATGATGTTTGAGGTTCTTTTTCGTGGGGTCGTTTGAGCAAGTAATATACGGGGGGGGGAGACCCTGAAAGGCCAGCAGTAAGGCAAAGTACCATAGGTAGGTAGTTAGTAGTACCGTAGCCTCCGACACGAGAGTTGTGACAGTGTTTCGAGTGATCGTCATCCAGATGGGGGGGAGCTACCGCCAAGATTGACATCTGACAGGATACTACTACAGATCACACACACGGCTGTCATGCTAAGGCATACCTCTTAGTTCAGAGATAGAGACAGGGAAGAAAGATCTGATGAAAGGGTACAAGTACAGGGGGGGTGGATGGGGGTGATGGGATCCCGCACAGGAACTGATGTTGGTGGGATTTGGACGCATTAGGCTGTGCCCATGTCGTCATGTGGGAAAGAGAGAGGGAGAGAGGGAGAGAGGGAGAGAGAGGGAGAGAGAGGGAGAGAGAGAGATGGAGGGGAATAATAGCAATGGCTCTCTTGGCTACCAGAAGTGCTGGATTACCTAAAGTAGTCCCCTCGTTTACCTTAATTTGGTCTCCAAGGCTCGGGCGAATGATATCGACCATCGAGCTCAAGCGGACGAGCATCAGACGGTAAGTCATGCTTTAGTCAGTAGTAGCTTACGGTAAGTAAGGTACTTCCAAGCTGTGATTAGATGGTCAAGTTGCGTCCGTGCCATTTCGAGTGCAATCGCTGGGCCCTAGCCCGTTCTCGGCTCGACAAGGAACAAGACAATCCGCCGTGCCAATGGGAAAGGGTCGTTTCTTGTCTGCCCAGAGGTGCTTCCTCCCTGGAGCGTCTTCGCCTGTACCGCTCACTACATTACCGGACTTGAGACTCTGGCTCCATTGCACTGGATTACGGTACATCTGCCAATCGCACAATTGAGCACGTTGAGGGAACTGAACAGGCTCCGGTGGACGCGGCTGGTGGGAAGTGCCGGCCTCGGGGTAAGACCGGCAGTAGTGGTGGACCATGGCCGGAATCGGGTCAAGGACTCAAGAACAAATCAAACGATGATGGTGGTGGTGGTGGTGGTTCAGGTAGGCGTGCACGGATATGAAGGCATGCTGCAGCTGCCTAAGAGTTTTGGGTTTCCCAGGTACCAGGGAAGGGACTCAGATCGGTAACAGGGTGCCTAGGGTAACCGGGAAGATGCAGGCTTGACACGAGTCACTCCTTCCACCACCGCCTCCAATTCCTGCAAACCCTGCAAACCGACCTTCTTACTTGCATGTGGTGGATCTGTGCCCTGCTTGCCGCGGGCAAAAGGGTGCGGTAGTACCAAACTACCCATCTTAGCCCCATTCCGTTGTTGGGGAGGGGGGGGGGAGGGGGGGAGGGTGGAACTGGGTTCGATGTCTTTTCTGATGAGATTGTGGCTTCCCATAGAGTACGGAGCACCTTAGGTAAGTTCCATTAGATCTGGCGCCGCGTGCATTTTGGCCGACAAGCTTCCTACATCCCTGGCCAACTGTCTTCAAGCCTCAACAAGGCCTGTGGGTGTCTAGACTCCAGAAAAGCCGGGAGTTAAAATTGAAGTCTCACACGCCTCGACTGAAATTGGTCCTAGATGGTGAACGACGGATCACATGGGGACGGAACATGGACCTTCATGCAGATATCGAACGAACCTTGCTCATCTGGCGTGAAAGGAAAAGCTGAGACTCGAGGGTGGGAAGGATGAAATGATGAGATGATGGATCGGAATCTCCAGCATGTTTCGCGGTTGAATCAAAAGGACCCCGCTACTCCATACTCCATACTCCGTTACTACACGGTACCTACGGAGTTACTGGTTTGGTACCGTATGGTTTTGACAGCGGAGGCTTGACGGACAGTGATAGCCTGATCGGTACATCATCATCCATGGACCATGGCTATATTTGTCATGTCAAACTTTCGTTCTAATACCCGATTGGTTCTTTGCCGACCGGGCCACACAACCCTACCTTCTCTCATTTCTTTTCTCCCACAGTCGCACTCGGAGTTTGGAAAATAAATAAAATCCCACAAAAGCAATATTAGTATATTAGATGTCATCTATTAAAATTCAGGCGCATCTTCAAAAGCAAATCTCGGTGTTTGATTGTCTTGTTCAAAACGGTCGTTTTCCGAGTGAACTATCCACTACTATTAGAACTATCCTAGAGAACCGTCCCACCCGCGAACTTCGTTCTTGAACTTCATCATCATCATCATCATCATCGTCATATCCCGAGCCGCTACCATACCTTACTTTACCTATCTATCATCCCTGCTACAGGAGCCGATTATCTGCGGCCGTGGGCCCCATCCATTGGCAATACCGCATATGGTGGAAGCGAACTGAAAGGCTCATTCACTTTAGAGTTTTGGGTCACGATGACGATAAATATAGAGTAATTGAATGCCACCACCACCACAACAACAACGAATGTGGACGATGGCGATGGAGGCACGATTGCCTCATGTGGCAGCAACAGATATCTGTCAGCTGTCAGCTACGCTACTCTAGGGAGATGGCCCAGCTGGTCAAGGGTGAATTGATGTGCGGCAACTCCCGCTCCAAGACCCCACATGATAAGCGTGCACGGCGCGTGTTCCTCCTGTCCGCCGGCCTTCCTTTCGAAATGGTCCAGACCGCTCTCAGGTCAAGCCTGATATCGATTTGGGCTCTTGAGAGTTGAGACTCGTCTTCATGGCCATACCAAGCTGAAGGCGCCAGACACCCGGCAACGCACATACCCTCTCACCCTGCTAGACAATAATCGAACGGGACCGATATTCCATTGTTCGTATTCCCGCTAGTTCCAGTTCCAGTTCCAATGCCGGATTGATGTCTGAGTGCCAAAGGAACTCCGAATTACAGCCGGCGGCGGCACTCGAGCGCCACGATGATACCGTCGGCGAATGCAAGGGAAAGGATGCTGAGGGCTGTAATCTCGACGGATCGATGCCCTTGACTGTCTCTTGTCCAAGTCTGCCCCAGGGTCCCATCTTCCAGGGAACAGCATGATACGAAGTTAAGCTTGTCTTGACGCGGAACTAATGCATGCACCTTGCAGTACTGTACCGGAATTCGATAGAGTTCTTTCGGAGAACGAGAGTGAGCAGGAGTTTGTTTACGACGATACTCCCATTGCGAATATTATGATGATACACGCAATCAAGTCGACGATTGATTGGTCCCAGGCGCGACGCACAACATGCGCCCTGCCGGACGATCATCATCGAGATCTTAGATGGCCTGTCATTAGATCTGGGATCGCCGCTTTCGCGGACCATGGTTGAGATGAACGGTGCATGCTGCATCTACTGGCCGTTCACCACCTGTCCACCCAGCATTCAATCGTTGGTCGTTAATCATTCATCATTCATCACACATCCCATACTGTATGTAGTAAGTAAGTACAGTACGTTGTATCTGTAAGGCCACACAACTGCCGTTTCCCGCACCAATCTCGGCAACGGATGATGTACAGTAGAATATCTGCTCCCCTTGCTGCTATATAACGATAATAATAATAAATTAATAACAAATTAATAAACAACAATAATAAACATCTTCATCTTGCGTGCGGCCTTTGTCCCGTGTCCCGGACCCGATTCGGCGGTCGAACTCTATCTCAGGGAGCAAACCCCCACTCAATATCCCCGGTCCCCAGAATCGGTATTCCGTATAGCATCGTTAATGTGCTTCTGTCTTTGCGCTATCCGTTTGTGCGACCCGACTCTTTGCGTGTAACCAACATGTAGAAGCGAACACGAACGCAGTTGAAAAGCGTGGATCCCACTGAACTACTGACTCCCCGTTCCAGTAACATTGCCCTCCCAAGCCTCGTCCACCACTGTGGAATGTATCTGCCGGCATTGCTGTTCTGGGAAGTTCCGTCACAGCACAACCAACATGTTCTAGAAGCGGCAAACCCACACACCTGGTCAAGGCGTATTCGCCGGGTCAGAAGCTCTTCACCGCATCGTTGTGTATTTCAACCCAGTACATTTAGCAGATTTCGTCCTTGTTCGGGGGATGGAGCACCTGATGCCTTGATGGTCTGAACTGTCTTGGAGGCAGCCTCCATCGTCATCAGATAGGTCTCGATCTCTCCTCATCACAGCTTTGCCTTTTGGCCGTACTTTCTTAACCAGCCCATCGTCATGATTTCTTTCTTGAGTGTATAGATTCAGCCTTTCGTGCAAGCCTCGTTTCTTCGGGCAAATCTGGATATACACCCTCACCGGCACTGAGAATGGACTCAATGAAGAATCTTCCGTCCAAAGCAAAGGAAGGTCGGGGAACGGGAGGGAGTGCGTAGTCATCTTTTGCTCTGAGCGATGTGATGACGGCTGTATCTACGGAGATCACCAGATCTTGGGGGAGTGAAGATCCACGCCAGGAATGCACACATGAGGCTTCGGAGTGGAAACCGTGTCTAGCAGCATTTCCAGGTCCGGAGCGAATTTCTCTTTCGGTGCCATCAATAGTCCCCCGTATGGTTGAGGACCATGAATCGTGCGTTCTTTGATAATAATCGTTATCCTGTAGGTAAAAGTCCAGAAAAAGAAAAAGAAGCACTTTCTACAGGACGCTCAAGCCGATGAGCATTCACAAGATTCAAGTCCGAATCCATTTCCCATGAGACAGCCCATGGCCAAACAGACAGCCTTTTTCGGCTCAAGCGTGAAAGTATCTCTAGTATCGCCGCCATCACACCTAATTTCCATTCACCACCAAGATCTTCCTATCACTTTCACGTCCCTACTGTTCCACCATCATGACTTCAAAAATCCAGCAGCGAAAACCCTGCCAACGCCAAAATAACCTCGCCTGATAGCAAACCTCTCAAACCCATCTCTCGTCGATGGATCTCAGAACAGAACAGTTTCCACCCTGAATTGAAAGATTAACCTACCGCTCTTGCAGCAATAGCAACAGCGAAAACCCCTGGTATTGTCAAGAAGCTCATTTTTGTTATTGTATCAACTGGCACAGGCACTCAACCCCTCCATCTCCATCCCTCTCTGAAACTTCCAACCCCCCATATCTCAAACGCACCCAACTAACCACAAACCCCCACCACCAAAGAACAACACCCATCCCCACTCACCCTACCCGCCATCGTGAACCCCCCTACCCATTCGCCACCCATTCGATCTAGCAGGCAGATCCATCGCACGCTGACCTCGCCCGTCGACACCGAAAAGATGAGGGTATGACAAACCCCTTACCATTGCTCCCGAGAAAGAAAGAAAAAATCGGGGTTCCGGAAGGGGATGGATGATGTTCTTTACGATGGGAGAGGCGGTTTGAAATTTTCATGGTAGGCACGAGGCACGAGGGAGAAAGGGGGGAGGGGGGAGCTTTATTGCGATAAATATACGGATTATTATGGTCATTGATTTTTTGAGAATTCTCCTGGACCAGCGAGCTAGGAGGAAATATGCCACTGAGAGAGATCTTGAGGAGGAATCGGATGGGTTGGGTTGGGTTGGGTTGGGACAGTCGGTCGCTCGGTCGGTTTGAAACGTGTCTGTGTTCCTTTAGGGCAGTCAAGGGGTAAGCAATGAGATCTTCGATGGTGCTGACCGATATACCATCCATCCATCTTTTCTTTCTTTCTTTCTTTCTTTCTCTCTCACCCAATCTCCAACCCTAAATGTCCCTATACTTCGGCGTTTCCCCAACCGCGCTTGCTTCCACGCCCCACCCACCCACCTTCTTTCCCTACTGCTTGCTGGACGCCAGCGCGAAAAACGAGACGGTTTTTTGTTGGAGGAGTTGGAGGAGGTGGGAGCAGGGCAAAAGGTTTTTTTTAGGACGACTTTTCGTGAGGTCTGGGGGGTTCGGAACGGGGAGAGAGAGAGAGAAAGTGGTGTGTTGTGAGGTGCTTCTGGGATATAGTCGGTGGGGCTGTGTTTCAGAGCGAGGAGATCGGTGCTAGAGAGCGGTGGTGGGGTTTGTTTGGGGACTGGTGTTCGATCTATCCTTTGCTTTTTTTTCCTCTTACAGTTTGGACACCCTTTCCTCTCGCTCTCGCTCTCGCTCTCGCTCTACCTTCCCTCATTCCTCTTTGCCCACATTTCTCCCCACCCTCTCCTCACTCCCCTATCCCTTCCTTCCACTCAGTCAACCCAGTCAACCCCAACCCCCAACCCCCCATCCCACACATTCCCCATACCCCACAACCACCCCCAGCCCCCCGCTCCAACCCCCCTTTCCCCTCGAGATTATCATCATCCTCCCATCCCCAAAAACTTCCCAAACCCCAAGTACGAAGATTAAAAAACGGAGCGATACCGAATCCGACATCGAGAACCTCCGTCTGGATCAAGGAGACCATATTTCGTTACACAGATAGGAACGAAGGCTTTCAAATAACTTTGCTTTTGCCGAGCGCAAATCTTGGCCACTTGGTTGAGCAGCATGAAGGGGTTAGGATACCAATGGGGAAATTTTGGGCCGTCTTGCGATTGGCTTTACGATTTTCTGAGGGAAGCACTGGGGTGAGGAAGTAACGGACTTTTGCTGTAGAGAACGAACCACCCGCCACGGTTCGATGTTGGTTTGAGCGTGAGACCTACTGTAGCTACGACGAAAGAGAATAAAGTGGGTTTGTGGTTTTTTTGGCTCGTCTATACGCGCCTCGGATTGTTTGGATGTTGCTTCTTTGGGGCAACTACGCAGCCGGTGTTGGGTTGATGGGACGGTCGGAGGTGTTTGGTAGGGACTGGGAGATGTATATCACTGGTGACGAAGAAGAAGATGAAGATGAAGAAGTCATCAGAGCGGAGCCAATTTGGAAGTGGAAACACCTTGACTTTGGTCCACCCGAGATACTTCTACCATCTTTGACAGACATCTAAGCAGTGGAAGCTAGCGGAACGTTGAGGGGGCCTTTGGTTTGCCGAGCTTTCTATCCGCGGGTGGTTAGGTAGGTAGGTACGGTCTGGCTATTAGCATGCTGATCTGCTAGACCTGTAACTCCAGAGCTTCTTCATTCGATTCTTTTAAAATAGCTACAGCAACGATTCACTACCACTTTAGCACAAGACTTTACGCCATGCATTTTGCGTTGACTTGACTCACAACGGCTTCCGGTTTGTCATGTCATCGAGTCTGGAGCTCTTAATTTGCATTGCTGGGGTAAATATGCACGTTTTCTTATATGCTGTTATGATACGGTTGAGGTTATCCTTAGCATCTTAGACTTGATATATTTGTACGATCGGTTTAGCCTGCGCGAGTGCTTTTGATAGTCTAGCTATTTTTGACAGTTTCTTTGCTGTTGAGCTTGACCTTGTTTCTTGTGGACTTGCATACCGTCTGTTGTACGTTCGAGCACCTTCAATAGCGACTCCGCCGAATACTCTGAGCTTTGATTCTAATTGATCTGTTTTCAACAGCGGGTGGGATCGTGAGAATAAGTCGTAGGCTCTTGAGCTTTTGGTTCACGGGAGAATCGCAAAACAATGCCTCACTACAACCCTGCACGGTCAGCATGGCCCTGTTCAGTCTAGGTATGCTTTGACATACGTACAATCTTTCGATCCTGCCAGAATTCTTGGGGTATCGTGTGCCTTCGAACGGCTCTGACAGGTTACGAGGTACCAAAACCATTCTAACATGCGAACGCTTGATTTGACAAACACTTTTATACAGAAAAGCCGGCCCGATTGGTACTGAATTCGGAAAAAAGGAAAGCGTTCATCAAGTTCACCGCTCCGCTACCTCGCAATGTGCTTTCACCGAGAGTCAATGCAATGCCACCACCTTCCTTCGCTACGGTACTAGAAATGCCTGAAAGCGCGAGACCTGATGCCCCTTTTATGGCAGTATTCATTTGAAATGATGATAAGTGGCGCCTGTAAAGGTCCTGCCAGCGTGGCTTTAATTGGACATGCTCATCATTATGGATTTTCGGGCACATTCGTGTTCATCAGAGGGGCTCTGTGCTATGGCATAATCTACCGGGTCGAGGATTGAAGCCAGCCTGCCTGAAGACAGGTGCTTCCTAAATTATACCAATTATGTCTCAAGGACCAGACCTAGTCGCTATACAATGACCTTTGATGATGCCTTTTTTAGAACCGATAGCGGGAAAGATGTTAGCAGCTCCTCTGCATCGAATCTGTGTAGTACAGCCTCTTATAGGCCCTGCATTCTTATCATGCTCCAGCTTGCCACGAATTTGAACGCATGTTCATGACCTCGAACTGTCAATACTGGTTTCTCGTCAAATAGAGAGAGGCATAAACGAGGTGTAGCTGGCCTTTCAATTAAATCCCTATGGCGACCATTATACTGCGTGTCAATATCAATGGCAAACTTAACAAAACTATCACATTGCAAATGGTTTAGTTCATGCTTCTCTGTACGAAAATATGAACGATCGAGTATAGACCCTATATCTGTCGGGCAACCAACGTATCCGTTTTTGGTTCTCCACTCGTAGTGAAGTGACCGAACCAGCACATTCGCATGACTACCACTGTTGGACAGGCGACTTGGAAGTTAAGGGTCGCCTAGTAATCTGTTTACCAGGCTAATCGGATTTGAAATCTTGAAGGGACAGCCTCAAACGCGGTGAATTCCTGTCTTACCCTCGATGTTGGCTCGAACAGGTCGATATACAGCTTCAGAAGTCGGAAAAATCAATTGTAGGTTCGGCTACACCAACTTACTGAAGGTATACAAACAACGGCCCAGATTTGCAAAATTGCCACTTCATTTGACATGGAGCCTTTTCTTTTTCCGAACACTTGATTGGTCTAATGCAATGAGATAACTTGCTCCGAAACTCCCGGAAAGCTAAAAGAAGCGGGCATCGTAATGCTCTCTGAACGAGCACGGATGCGGCTGAATCCTAGGTATAGATTAGACCAGAATAAACTCCCGATAAGAGGCAAACACTGGTTACAATCGCTGAAAATTCATCCTTTGGCCTTAGTCCATTCATCTAAGATGCTTTGTGGCGCATCCCGTACAAGAACATGAACATGCTCTAAACCTCTGACGCTCTGCAGTCTGCTCCAATTCTTGAACCAAAGAACTCGGTCCTCTGAGTTTCCATCCTTCGCTAGTCTCTCCTCAAATGTTCTCCGCACAAAGTCCTGGAGAATCTGACGCGACTCGAACGTTAGATCACCATCGCTTTCCCGTGTTGGTATCCTTGTCTTGAGCCACACTACCAAGTGAGTGATATTCGACGTTACACCGTAGGGCCAGTCGTTCTTTAAGATTCTATAATCTTCGGCATTGGCGAAAGGTATAGGACTGCGACATACAAATATTGGACCATTGGTTGCAGGCGACGGAGGCAGCGGCTCCCAATGCAAGCGTTCTCGACAAACAAAATCAATTATTGAGCCGTGTTCCGCTTTGATCTGTTCGGTCCACAGTTTGTAGCGGATCAAGTCAGATGGAAAGCGGTCTAATATTCCCAAGTTATTGGTTGCTGCTGGGTATCAGTAGAGTTCTGACGATGTGAAAATGATCCCATGCCTATGGTGTGCTTAAGATTTTCCCATGTATGGACTTGATACTTTTCGTCTCTTATACTGAGATTATGTCGATCCTTATCATCCAACATCAACCCAATGGCCTCGATATCCGAAGCAGATGCCATTTCAAGGGAGAAAGTTATAAAGGAAAAATTCGGCCACAATTTTTTTTAAACAGATCTACGCAGTGCTATTCATATCAGAAATGCTCAATCGGCAACAGAGACCATACAAGCGAGCAGATCTTTCTTGAAAAGAGACTAAAAGGAAAGACGTCTAAACGGTCTTAAAAATTCTGGCTAGAAAGAACATGATTTTGATATTGGTAGGTTGCACGTCTGCAGTTGCGAATTCCATCACACTAGGGCGCGCGCTTATCGATTAGATAGCGAAGATGCACGGAAAGCCCGGAGCTGTAAGTGACAATTTGTTGGGCTGCGCAACGAGTACGGAGCATCACAGTACTTTGAGGGGTGACAAACCACTTACTGATCCAGTCTCACTTCTTTCAGCGTGAGAACATGTCTTCAGCTCATCAGATCCGACCTGCTTCTTTCCTATCCCCCCAATATATCAATGGTGTCTATATTCCCTCAGGTCTCCTGTTAGTCGGTGTCGCGATTGTCAAGAAGGAATGGCTTCCATATGCGGCAGTGGTAGCAGTGTTGCTTGGAGCGTGGAAATTTTACAATAATCGTCAGTTATGATAATCAAATCGGCCAAAGCCGCCAATCCTCAATGGTCTGCATGGGAGCTAAGATAGGGTTGTGAAATAGAAGTCAAAAAAGTCCTCAAGCCTGAAGTCTACCAAGAATTTCCTCTCAAAGAAAAGACCGTCCTCTCCCATAACGTTGCTATGTAAGCGCCCCAATTTGTGGAATACGCCGGGCCGAATTGACGTTACGCAGCTATCGCTTCAATTTACCAAACTCTACCGACATACTGGGCCTGCCAATTGGCCAACACATGTCTGTGGCAGCAATGATCGAAGGCCAGCCCAAGGAAGTGGTTCGCTCGTATACACCCATTTCCGGAGACGAGAACCCCGGCTACTTTGATCTCCTCATCAAATCATATCCCACCGGCAACATCTCCAAGCACATGGCGACCCTCAAGATTGGGCAGACACTGAAAGTGAAGGGCCCCAAGGGCGCCATGGTGTATACTCCCAGTTTAGTACGACATTTTGGTATGATCGCTGGTGGAACAGGTATCACTCCGATGCTGCAAATTATAAGGGCAATTATCAGAGGGAGGCCAAGAAACGGTGGCAAAGACACCACGGAGGTGGATCTGATCTTTGCAAATGTTACCTTGGAAGACATACTACTGAAGGACGACTTGGATGCACTTGCGAAAGAGGACGATGGATTCCATGTACATTACGTCCTCAACAACCCCCCAGAGAAATGGGACGGCGGTGTTGGATTCGCTACACCAGAGATGATCAAGGTACGTAGAGATATGAGGGACGGACACATCTGGGCTCAAAGTTGACCAAATTGCAGGCTAAACTACCAGCGCCCGCCAACGATATCAAGATCCTTGTCTGTGGGCCTCCCCCTATGGTTAGCGCCATGAAGAAAGCAACAGAGTCGCTAGGTTACGAGAAACCACGACCTGTCAGCAGGCTGACTGATCAGGTATTCTGTTTCTGATGCCGCTAATCCTTGCAATGTCTGGAGAACTCCAGAATTCTCGGACAGTACAGCGCATCAGCCATTTTTGTTTTTCATAAGCGTTAGGCGTTTAATCAAATGTCCTTAGTCGCCACAGCCTCGTTTATAGATCCAGGCGTTTACAAACTGGCGCCCATCTTTTAAGGGTTTGAAATATATGACAGCTTGCACTGTAGACAATGGACCCTTCTGACGTTTGCGTTTCACCCGGCGACACGGCTGGTAGGAAAGAGGCCCTCCTTCTCCTTAGGTGGTATTAAACGCTCAGCTGGCCTTTGTCATAGGCTTGACCACCTCCAAAGCCAGATTTCCCTGTACGGAGTACCAACCCAATAACCTATCATCGATACTGGACTTTTTGGCGTCCTCGTTTCTCCAGTTTCTTCTGTCTATTGCTTGTACCGCCGCCATTTTCTGCTTCTTCCCCACCTTGTAGTCCTGCCATACCCTGTCTTATTCCGCCAAAAGTGGTCCACGCAAGCCAGACGGAGTACATAGGGATGACAGCCCAGCCCCACCACGCCTTGTTGCCAAAAACGCTCGCCGTACTTGTGCAGCCCCATGACCAGTAGAGCACATCCCACAGGTATTCGGTCAAGCCCTGGGCTTCAAGATCCTCACCAGACTTTTTGAGTTCCCCATTTTGTGCGGCTGTTGGTCGCCCTATCTTCTCCAACCAAAATTCTATAATGAAGGCCGGCGTGGATAGTATGAGGTAGAGCAGATACGTAGCGCGAGTACAGGAAGCTCGGAGAAATATGAAGCGTAGTAGGCCAAAGAATGTGTTGACTCCGAAGGAGATCAGGTGCGCGCGATTGAGAATTGCGGTGTTGCGCGATGCTTGCTGCTTTGCAGCTTTCTACTCAATACAATCAGTCCTCTATGGTTCTGAATACAGAATGTACCGTCTACCTGCGCCATTGGTCAATTGTTCGCGAAGAAATTATTTCAATGAATCGGAGTGAAGTAGCGAATGAGCCTCAGGTTGCTGGCAGCAACTTCAAGCGCTTGCTTGTTGACCAATCAACGAGAGGCCCTCCAAATCTAAACCCTCACCAAAACATCACGTTCTTGAGTAACCACACTTAGCCAGGAGGTCTCTTCAATATTGAAATGAGCAGGACACAGCTCTCATTGATTTCTACTGTATCATCATTATGACCATTTTCCGGCGCTGAATCTAATCACTTTTGAAAGGGCTTCTCTTTGTCAATACAGCTTCAGCATTCACAAATACAACTAATTTCGAGGAATTGGGACAGTTGAAGACCTCAAGACCTTCTTGAGGAAGGTACGCTCAGTCGCAGTACTCAACAACGCGGAAGTCATCTCCACTTCTGCCGAAGCAATCCTAATCGACCCCCAGATTGAAGAGCTTGGGTCCAGATGGTCGGTCCCACAGAAGTTCTGTCGACTACAATCCTATCCACTCCGAACCCACTCTTGCTTCCGGAATTCCCCTACATCTTCTAGTAACAGCCGCCCCACGACCGCGCTCAAGACCTAGAGCCTCCTCTGGCAATGTCGCCCATTAACCCCCATATCATTAGCCAGCTACGACAGCTTATCTACTATCACCTAGACTGCAACCTCATTCGGAACGCCCTCTTCCTTGCCGGCCGACTGCATGCCTACGAGCCCCGATCATCAGAAGCAGCGTATCTCCTAGCACTGTGTCATCTACGGTTGGGGCAACTGAAGGCCGCCTACGATTGGAGCAGAACTTATGGGTCGAGAGGAACTCATCTGGGCTGCTCATACGTCTTTGCGCAAGCGTGTCTGGGACTGGACAAATGCATGGAAGGCATTGCTGCAATAGACCGAAGTAAAAATCTGTGGTCAAACAGGAATAGCTGGAGTAAGTTGAAGATCACATAGCCATGACCCAGCGGCTGATAGCTGACATTCTAATTCTTGAAGACAAGCACACGGATACCCGAAGACAAGCTATGCCGGACGCCGCAGCTGTTCAGTGCTTGCAAGGGAAGCTATGGCGTGCTTACCATGATACAAACAGAGCAATAGAATGCTATGCCGAGGCTTTGAAGCTTAATCCCTTCATGTGGGATGCTTTCCTTGATCTCTGTGATTTGGGTGTGTCACTAGCAAAATCTAGAAGAAACCACTGCTAACCTTTTGCAGGCGTCAACGTTCGAGTTCCGAACATATTTAAGATGACCCCAGAAATGATGAGTGGTCTAGCGACACCGACGGCGGAAGAGTCTTCTTCAGAAGTACCTGACGAACCGCCTCCCTCATCTGGTCTTGCACAGACCCAGGTCAACAGTCATAACCCATCTCAACCACCTCCTAGTAACGACCCTTTCAGCATTTCCAAGAACCGAATCAATGGGGATGTGCGTCACAACATTGGAAATTCTGCCTTGCTTGAAAAGTTGAATGGCAGCAAAATTACCGTCACACCTATCACTAGTGGAGGTGGACTTGATATACAGGTGATGGATACACCAACAGGTCCGGAACGAGAGTCGACCGCGGAGATTCTGTTGGGAAGAGATGTCGGAGGAGTCACCGCAGCGATGCCCATATCCACAGAACCGCCTTTGGCTCCTATGAGGAAAGCCCGGACGCTGCAGGGCCTGGGAATGGACTTTAGCGTTGATGCACCACCCAAAATGCGTTCTAATACAATAAGATCAAAGTCTAGAAGTAAGAACGAGTCTGAGGACATGGAAACGAACAATGTCACCAAGCCTGCACTGAACACTGGAGCCGGAGAGCGAAAACGGACCGTTTCCGGACAAATAGCACAATCTGCATCTATAAGCTCTACCACTACTCTTGCCACGAACTTGAACGATCCGATGGCACCTCAACGGAGAAGCGTCCGACTTTTCAACCAGATTAGACCGCAAAGCGGTAAGTTTTCGTCATCATCTGGCAGCTTGGGTACGAAAGACAGCAGAGAGCTCAAAAAGGCCAAGGCCACAGGGACGAAGGGCCGAAGTGCCAATGCCTTCACGGTTGGGCGCGTTGTTAGTGGAAATCGGAAGCACGGCGATCCCATGGATATTGATGGCAAGGAACAAAAACCTATTTCAAATGCTCACTCCAACGTGCCTCCGTCAAGAAAGCCAGAAGACAGTGCAAAAGCGAAGGAATACCACAGTCTACAATGGCTTTTAGAGCTATTTACAAAGCTCGGTAGTGGCTATTTCTGCCTGAGTCATTACAGATGTCAAGAAGCTCTGCAAATCTTTAACTCAATAATACCAAGTCAAAGAGAAACACCTTGGGTTCTTGCCCAGATCGGTCGTGCGCTTTATGAACAGGCGTTGTATGCCGAAGCCGAAAAGTACTTCACCCGAATAAAAACAATCGCGCCAGCCAGACTCGCAGATATGGAAGTATATTCCACGATCCTGTGGCACTTAAAAAAGGAGATTGACCTCGCCTTTCTATCTCATGAGATAATTGACATAGACCGAGACTCGCCTCAAGCCTGGTGCGCTGTTGGCAACTCTTTCTCCCTGCAAAAAGACCATGATCAAGCCCTCAAATGCTTCAAACGCGCCACTCAACTCGACCCCAAATTTGCCTACGCCTTTACGTTACAAGGCCACGAGCATGTCTCCAACGAAGAATACGACAAGGCTCTCGCCGCGTACCGCAGCTCAATAGCTGCTGAAAATCGCCACTACAACGCCTGGTATGGGCTGGGCAAGGTCTTCGAAAAGCAAGGGAAATACGAATTCGCAGAACAGCATTATCGCACCGCCGCAACCATTAACCCCACCAATGCCGTCCTCATTTGCTGCATCGGCGTTGTGTTAGAGAAAATGAAGAACCCCAGAGCAGCATTGGCACAGTACGCTCGAAGCTGCGAACTAGCACCCAAGAGCGCGTTGAGCAGGTTCAAAAAGGCAAGAGTCTTGATGGCACTTCACGAACCACAGAAGGCTTTGGAGGACCTGAGGGTGCTGAAAGATATTGCGCCGGACGAGGCCAATGTGCATTTCTTGTTGGGAAGGGTGTACAAGGTTTTGAAGCAGAAGGGGAATGCGATTAAGCACTTTACGACGGCGTTGAATTTGGATCCAAAGGTTTGTGCTTCCTTGATCTTCTTGCATGGCTTCCCAAACGTCTTGGTCAAAGTGCTAATAATAAGTCAAGGCGTCCCATTACATCAAAGAGGCAATGGAGCAAATGGAAGACGACGACGACGACGACGGGCACATGGTACCATGAACCAATTGAGCGATTTTTTGGCCGACAAAACTAGCGCTTGGACTTTGACACGCTAGATGCATATTCCACAATGCACAACTGGCTTTGGAGCACTGGTGTTCAATTCTCACGATTTCTTGGCATCGGAGCGACAGGGAAAAACTCTTTCTGTAGTCTTTTGGCGAGCATAGGGCATGGCATTATAGCATTGACGGATTTGGGAGGGGGCAGGAAACCGCTCTTTGTACAGTAGATTGGTTCAGCGAGGGTGCGTTTTGGGTGGGAGGCGAAAGCTTGGCGCCTGTTTTGGGAGGGTATGGTGATGAAAGTGAGGATGAGAGAAAATGAGAGAAACTGATGGTGCTTTGAAGAGGAGTCTGCATTTGTGGTTGCTGTGTGTTGCTGTAAACATGTTGTTTTCGACATGCTTCATGACTTGCGAACCCATAGCACTCTTGTCTTCTTTCCCTACTCACCAAGGAACATTCAGATCACAGACATGCATCCAAAATACAGCACCGGCTATCGTCAAGGCTTTCAGTGAGAGTATTAATCTCATGTTATCCCTCCTCAGAGCCTCCTCACTCTGCCAGACCTCTTCCAATCAATATCTACAGCATCGAATCAAAGCGTCGCCGGCCCGTCATCGATACCACCAATTCCCCCCCATCTGCAGTGAAAACGTAAGCATAACCTCATTCATACCAAAGGCATCACCCATAAATCATCCCGTAAATCGTCACACCAGCCATGCGATGAAAAAGAGAACAAAAACGCTGCCTCCATCGCTACTTCTCCAAGAAGTCCTAAAAAGATATACCACCAAGAACCCTTCCACTTCGCATCCCTCAATGAAGGTCTAAAACGTTTCCCCAACCCCACTCAGCTTCATCCCTGCCCTCTTTTCCGGCGGTCCCATATTCCCAGGCCCAGAACTGATTCTCCTGCCCGGCCCCACCCCACTGATTTTCTTCCCCGGTGTCGGGATCGCAGATCCGGTGTCCTTTCCAAACGTCGTTCGCCGTGATGGCGTGGGCGTCAGCACATCCGCTGCTTCGTCTTCGGTGGCGCCGTCCTGGAATTGCCGTGGGGGGTTGTTGCTGTGGTAGCTCAGGCGGCTGACGCTGGCTGAGTGTGTGTGTCCGTGGGTAGCGGCGTAGGAGCCGCCGATTGAGGACCGAGGGCGGCGGGACTCGGATTGTGAGCTTGTGGCGTAGTGGCCTAGGGGCGTGCGGGCGCCCGAGACGGATTGGCGGCTGCTGGGTCTGCTGGACGGGGTGACGGTTGGAAGGTGGGCGAGTGAGGTGCGAGAAGAGATGCTGGCGCGGGAGCTGGGTCTGCTTGGGTTTTGGGCGGCCTCACGGGTAGGGCTGCCGGTGGGCTGGGAGAAGCCGAAGGAGAGGCGGCTTGAAGGGCGATTTGGTTCGATGGAGGGCGATTGAAGAGAGACAGAAGCGTTGCTGCCCCCCGTTCGGCGCTTGGAGCTACGCATGGTGACGGTGGCGGGGATGTACGATTGACCCAAGGCAGAGTTACTGCGGGGGGAGGCCCGAGGAGGGGTGCTGGTGGGAGCGGGGAGTTTGGACCTGGCAGAATTGACGCGCTGTTCAAGTTTTTGCATCTTGCCAATCAGGCCACGGATTTGGTGCAGGGAGCCGGAGGAGGGGAGGTTGTGGTCTTGATTAAGGTGGTTGGGGCGAGAAATGGTAGTGCGGCGGGGGACTGAGGGGGTGGGGCGGCCGTTGTGTGCGAGTATGGAACTGCCGCGGGAATGGCGGATTGTTTGGTTGGAATAGGGAAGGGGCCGAGGAGTAGTGTTTGAGTCACCAGTTGACAATCTGGGTTTGGGGGGTTTATTGGCGGGTGTACTCATGGCTGGAATATCTGAACGGTCCGAATTCGGCGGCGAAGGAGGAGTAGGCGTCTCGGATACTGTTGATGAAGTCGACTTTGTTGGTGGGGTGGCGACGGTGGGGGAGGATGTACTTGTTGTTGGCGAATGACCTGACATCGCTGACTGAGGACGAGTGATATCGGAATCTAGGTCTGGGGGTTTCCTGGTTTTCTGCCTCTGCACCACGGCTTCTGCATGACGGAGTTTGTCTTGCCTGATCTCTGCTTCAACTCTAAGATCGTTAAGTTCGTCCCGCAATCGTTGTGTCTCGATTCTGAGTGCCTCTCTTTCCTGCTCACCGGCCCTAATCTCCTCCTCGGCCATCACACCCCGCTCGATAGCCACATTGTATTTGGATTCGAGGTCCTCTAATGACGATGTTGTGTTCCTTGCTTGGCGTTCGAAATCGTCATTTACTACCTCTGTATCCCGAAGCTTCATCTGGATGGTCCTATTTGTGTCCCGTAGTGTTGTAATCTCCTTCTGAAGCGTTGTTTGTGCCGTGTTAGCCTCGGCTTTTGACTGTTTATACTTGGTCTAATGTAAAATGTCAGCATCCAGTCAACGCCAAGATTCGCCCCAGCAAACACCGTCATCTCATCGCCATGGGGTCTGAGGCACCAAAGAAATTTCGCAGACTGACTTTCCATTCCTCAACTTCATAGCTTAATGCCTCGAGCTTCTCTTGTAGCTGCCTCTCTCTCTTTTCCGACGCTTCTACATCCTTTTCCAGTTCTGTTTCAAGCTCTCTGCTTGAAGCCTGAAAGTCTGCAAGCTCAGCTTCGAGTTGCTCATACTGGGCTTTGTAGTATGATAATGAATCTTCTGGTAGCTCTTCTGGTAGTGACATTATCGGCCGTAGTTCGTGGGAGGTAGTTGTATAATGGAGATGCCAGCACGAAGCAAGGATTTTTATCGCGAACGTTGACAGAGCGCTTTCCAGGTTTGCGTTGTTGCGCAGTAGCCCGTTGTAGAGAAGTCTTTGTTCAGGTGACTTTGCGATGTTCAGGGAGAACCTTCGGAAGATGATAGAGGTAGTGGGTTTCTGGGGTATAGGATACGATGCTACCCTAGAACTACCGTTCTCTCCCTTCTCTTGCGACTCTTATAACCCCATATGTCGCTGCCCCAAGGCCCGGGTTGTCGTTGTCGTCGAACTGTTGTTGCAATGATTGTTGATCTTGCTTCAAGGTCACGAACACGCCAAGACTGGACCATGCTAGCTTACTTTCAGTGAATTATTACCTCCGCAACAACTAGCGCGAATCAATCGATACACAAGGCTGCTGCAGGTAAGCACGGTGAGGTATTCCGTACTTCGAGCCAAACCCACCGGTTTTACCCTCGTAACTTCCTTGACTTGTGGTGCGAAATGTTCTGTCTGAACATGGAGTAAAGGTTTGATTGCCTTGTAGAATTTCCGGCATCTTTCTAAACTACGAGGAGCGAATACTCCAGCGTGTCATGCTTCCTATGCTCGATTACTTCTGCTCTTGATTAGTTTCAGGTAAGTTAGGATCAGCGAATATCGAATTTTGGTGATGGACAAGAGAACCCAATGGCGAGAGCTGCACTGGCGATAGCAATTGGTCGCTCCTGTTGTGCTTAAGTCAAGTACTTTATCCTGGCAGCTGTTGGAGCACCCTAGAAGTTCTATGAAGGTAAATGCCCATCTCGAAAGTCCAATTGCCACCCATCCCTCGCTGCTAGTCAAGATTTCGTCATGCAATTGCCTTTGCGAAACCACGAATATCTTCTCAAGAGTCATTTTTCAAATCTGAATACCAGAATCACATGTTGTTAATTGGTGCTGTATTACTGGTTCTGTTCTTCGTCCGAGAGCATCGCATATATAAGGAGGTTCGATCATCCAAAATTCTCAAGTTATGAATGCAATGCTGCTAAGAAGGAGGCATCTAGATTTCCCGCTTCGATAAGTATTCTGTTGTAATGCAGGCGTAGAGGAGGGCCCGTATGGTGTGTGATCGTGTACTAAATAAACCTCTCCGAATCTCAATTTGGGACAGAGATGGATAGGTAACATGTTGTTGCGCCCTTCTATAAGCTAATCGGCACGTCGGGTTGATTCGGATATAGAAACGGGCTGCCTTTCAAGCTGTAGGGTCGGCATACGTGATCTAAATCTTCCCGCCGCTGTACTACATGTTACGTGCGGAGGTAGACCAATCCAGTCCTGGAAGGAGATAAAGTCCCTGCATCTAACGGCACTTGTGGGGTTTTTATCTGCCAATATCTCAGTCATGGCTATCTATCACTTTATCGAGATAAGCAAGGTGATGTTGACATGGTTATGGTTATCACAGGTCATCGAAAAGCCTGGAATGACGTTCCAGATCATTCGAGCCTCTACAAGGGTCAATGCGCGCTGCGAAGAGGCAGCATTAGTACTGGCTACACCCCACGGTGCCTTTTATTGTCGACCAGTTTCCTCTCTGGACCTCTTCGACACGTGAATTTTCAGCACATCCACGGTCAACATGTCGCTTGAGAAAAAGGTTTTTAATGATGACGTCCAGGAGGAGACGGTTCTGGAGAATCTGGGCTATCAGCAAGAGTTAAAGCGTTCCTTCGGCCTGTTGGGCATGGTTGGATTTAGCTTCAGCATTGTGACAAGTTGGACGGCATTGGGGGGAGTCCTGATCGTGGGCGTTGAGTCCGGGGGTCCCCCGGTGATGATTTACTCCTGGATTGGCGTCAGCATCTTGACACTTGCAGTGGCGTATTCGATGGCAGAAATGTGTTCTGCTTATCCAGTGGCTGGCGGTCAATATTCGTGGGTTGCGGTGCTTGCGCCTCCAAAGGTCGCACGGGGAATGTCGTGGATCACTGGATGGTTCATGATCACCGGTATGAACTATGTGTTAAAGGCCCTAAGCTTCAGTTAACGGATGTGCATAGGAATTCTTAGCATGGGAGCAACAAATAACCAAATTGGGGCGAACTTCATCCTTGGTCAAGCGAACCTCTCATTTCCTAGTTACACTGTCGAGCGCTGGCACTCGGTGCTACTTGCCTACCTCATCGCTCTCCTTGGCACCGCTGTTAATATCTACGGCCCGCATCTACTAGATAGGATCTCGCGAGGTGTTCTGGTCTGGAATATACTGTCTTTCGTGGTTGTGGTTATCGTCATTCTTGCTTCTAACAACCACAAGCAGCCGGCCAGCTTTGTCTTCCATGACTTTCAGAACTTCACAGGATTTAGTACGGGGTTCGCCGCAATTCTGGGGCTGCTACAGAGCTCTTTTGGCATGTGCTGTTATGACGCGCCCGCTCACATGACCGAAGAGCTGAAAAATGCCACTAAAGAAGCACCCCGAGCGATTATTATGTCGGTCTATATTGGCGCCGTAACTGGTTTCGTTTTTCTTATTGCCATCTGCTTCTGTATTGGAGATATCACGAAGACGGCTCAATCTACCACGGGGGTGCCTCTTATCCAGATATTCTATGACTCCACGCAGTCTGTAGTTGGCGCTTGTTTTCTATCTTCGTTGATCGTTGTCATTGTTTTGGTTTGCGCCAATGCATTAATCGCCGAGGGTTCGAGAAGTTTATATGCCTTCGCTCGCGATCATGGTCTACCTTTCTCAAAAGTGTTCGCGAAAGTCGAGCCAAAGCGTCAAGTCCCCGTATACGCCATTCTCCTCGCTTGTGGAGTACAAATGGCACTGAACTCGATCTATTTCGGCACTGTGACGGGATTTAACACCGTGATATCCATAGCTACAGAAGGCTTCTGTGAGACAAATTTCATCCTCCACCCGGATTCACTTACTTATACAATTTGCAGATCTTTCGTACGCCATGCCTCTGCTCGTCCGTATTCTAGCTCGCTTCACCGGCCACGCCAAAGTCCTGCCGGGCCCTTACACGTTGGGGAAATGGGGGGTGGTTCTTAATATCATCGGTTTCATCTTCCTCCTATTTACGTCAATCACCTTCAACTTCCCGACCCTCAATCCAGTAAATAAGGATGATATGAACTATACGAGCGCGGCCATTGGCGTCATTGCGTTTATAAGTGCAGTCACCTGGATCACAACGGGTCGGAAACACTTCACAGGGCCGCAGACAGGGATAGCGAATGTGAATATAGTGGAAGCTCGGCCTATGGAATATGGCGGTGGCAATGAGCAAGGCAGGCCAACACAGCATATGAAGGAAGAAATATAAATCGAAATTTGGATATACTGTTCCTTACTTTTGTATAAGTATCCTCTCTTAAATGTGGACTGGACCTCAGATCTTTACGTGTAAAAATTGATGTCTAGCGGCTGGAGATGGAAGTAGGCGGAAGAATCATAAAATACTGGCATTTGCTAACATCAGTGTTGGCTATTCGCTGACATGGCGAAGTGGAAGATTGACAATTTCTGGCTTGGGCGCTGTTCTTGTATTGCGACTCCCCACATGGATAGATTCTCCATGATACTTTGCACATAGCATATACACTTTGCCAGGCTACCTCATGCTGCCAATAGAAACCCACAGACTTTTTCCATGTACTTGTTTTCTCTCCATTTCAACCGTTGGAGAACATCTACTCATTTTCGAGTCCCAATGCTAGTCAGGAAAGACAGGAGTCCGCTTCTCGAATGGCACCGCTTCACCTAATGCTCAACTCTAGTATCCAGCCGTCGCTGTAATGACAGAGGCACTGGACCGCCACACGCATTTCTGTATGATCGGTGATCTTGGTTTTGCAGTCGAATGGAGCAAGAGTATTCGTCCAGTATCTCGATATGAGAAAGCGCTACCCAGTAAGGTCAACGACATCTTTCAAAGTCTTCGCCACCTTAAATATCAATATGCAGAAACCATTTGAATATTCGATATCTGGCCTTGGTTATATCATGATATGTACATACGGATAGCCAGAGTCTTAGAGATGACCGATATTCGCCGAGTCACGTGCAAGTGTAGACATCCATGCGGCAATCTCTGCCCAACACGCAGGGATGTGTCGGCCGGGTATCTCCATCTCCCCACATTCTTGCTCGTGGGCTCTGACGATGAACGGATTATTGAAGCCCCAACAAGAAAATTCTTTGATAATACTGAGAAACAGAATTCATAGTTGGCTTCGACTTTGTACAAGCTGGAATACGGTACTGTGACTACTATACCTTTTGCCGAATCTTTAATACATAGCACCGACGTGCATATGCAATCCCCAATCTGACACTTTTCGGTGAGCGACGGATACGGAATATTCTAGAGGTACCCGGTATTTTATCTATGCCAGGATCATCCGCTAGTGTCTTATCGCGACTCAACAGCTTCGGAAGCTGTGTTGAAGCTTTTCTAGCTGACCGTCCCCAGAGCATAACACTCGCTACCACAACTACCTTACCTCACTACGCTCATCTTCCTTCGTAACCACATCGAACCCCATTCTCCTATCAGTACTTACTCCTACGAGCAAGTACTACCAGGGAACATATCGTTGCTGAGCCTTATCCGAACGGACGGAATAAGTTCCTCCTCAGCACATTCGCTCCGCTTAGCTGTCGCCCATATACTGCTCGGAGTCGAGCGTAACGATTCTCAAAATGGCTCGCTCGCAGCCAAATGGGACGCCACAAGTTAATGGCACTGCCCATCAAACGAATGGCCCAGTAAAGATTATTAGTTCCTACGCAGCAAAACATAAGCTCCCTGCTCATTTCATAGGCGGTAATCACCTTGCAGCTGCCCCAGCAGGGTCCGTCAAAGACTTTATTGCTAGCAATGATGGTCACACAGTCATTACTTCGGTGAGTTTACGGAAAAAAGAAAAAAGTCGAGCTGCATTAACCGACGCTTCGGAATAGGTCCTTATCGCCAATAACGGAATTGCAGCAGTCAAAGAAATTAGATCAGTACGGAAATGGGCCTATGACACATTTCTAGACGAGCGAGCGATCCAATTTACGGTGATGGCGACACCGGAGGATTTGAAGGCCAACGCCGACTACATCCGAATGGCAGATCAGTATGTCGAGGTATGTGCATCTAATTGCAGCTCCTCGATTTGGCCGTAGCCCTGTAGAACGTGGGCGGTAGCGCTCAAGGCTCGTTGCTGATTCTATGGCTCACAGGTCCCTGGAGGCACGAATAATAACAACTATGCCAACGTCGAGCTGATTGTGGACATTGCTGAGCGGATGAACGTACATGCGGTATGGGCAGGATGGTGCGTACCCTTTGGTGTCAAATATTGCTTGATTGCGGACTGCTAATACCAGTACAGGGGACATGCTTCAGAAAATCCGACATTGCCAGAATCATTGGCAGCGTCACCGAAGAAGATCATCTTCATAGGGCCTCCAGGCTCTGCAATGCGGTCCCTCGGTGACAAAATCTCCTCTACGATAGTCGCGCAACACGCCAAAGTTCCATGTATACCTTGGTCAGGTGAAGGGGTTGATCAAGTACGGCTTGATTCAGAGGGCATTGTAACGGTTGATGACGATGTTTACGATAAGGGCTGTACACATTCTCCGAAAGAAGGTCTAGAAAAGGCCCGCCAGATTGGCTTTCCTGTAATGGTGAAAGCCTCAGAAGGTGGAGGAGGCAAGGGTATTCGAAAAGTCGAAGGCGAAGAAAACTTTGCATCTCTATACAATGCTGCTGCGAGCGAAGTGCCAGGATCCCCTATATTTATAATGAAGCTCGCCGGGAACGCGAGGCACTTGGAGGTCCAACTCTTGGCAGACGAATATGGCAACAATATTTCGCTTTTTGGTAGAGATTGCTCTGTCCAGCGGAGGCATCAGAAGATTATCGAAGAAGCGCCCGTTACGATCGCAAAGCCTGCAACATTTGCGGCGATGGAGAAAGCTGCGGTTCGGCTGGGAAGACTCGTCGGTTACGTCTCGGCTGGGACAGTGGAGTATCTCTACTCTCACGCAGAGGACAAATTCTATTTTCTTGAGTTGAATCCCAGATTACAGGTTGAGCATCCCACAACGGAGATGGTCAGCGGCGTCAACTTGCCTGCAGCCCAACTGCAGATTGCCATGGGAATACCGCTCCATCGCATTAAAGACATTCGTATCCTGTATGGTGCAGACCCATCTTCATCTTCCGAGATTGACTTCAACTTTGACAAGGAAGACAGCATTCAGTCTCAGCGGCGACCAACACCCAAAGGACACACTACAGCATGTCGTATCACTTCCGAAGACCCAGGGGAAGGATTCAAACCTTCGAGTGGAATGATGCACGAATTGAATTTCCGAAGTAGCTCCAACGTTTGGGGATATTTCTCTGTCGGAACGCAAGGAGGCATCCACAGCTTCTCGGACAGCCAGTTCGGCCATATTTTCGCTTATGGCGAAAATCGCTCTGCGTCCCGGAAACACATGGTTGTGGCATTGAAAGAGCTAAGCATTCGTGGCGACTTCCGTACGACGGTTGAATATCTCATCAGGCTGCTTGAGACACCTGCTTTTGAAAACAATACAATCACAACTGGGTGGCTTGATGAATTGATCTCGAATAGGTTGACTGCGGAAAGGCCAGACCCCATGTTAGCCGTGGTATGCGGTGCCGTGACCAAGGCCCACGTCGCCAGCGAAGGTTGCATAAACGAGTACAGAGCAAGTCTGGAAAAGGGTCAGGTACCTTCGAAGGATGTACTTAAGACTGTTTTTCCAGTCGACTTCATCTATGAAGGCGTGAGGTATAAATTTACCGCCACCCGTTCTAGTCTAGACAGCTACCATTTATTTATCAACGGGTCAAAGTGTGCAGTCGGTGTACGAGCGCTCGCTGACGGCGGCCTTTTGCTCTTGCTGAGTGGACGGAGTCACAACGTCTACTGGAAAGAGGAAGTTGGCGCTACTCGCGTCAGCGTTGACAGCAAGACTTGCTTACTGGAACAAGAGAATGATCCGACTCAGCTACGCACCCCCAGCCCAGGGAAACTTGTCAAATTCACAGTTGAGAATGGGGAGCATGTTAAGGCTGGACAAACATTTGCCGAAGTCGAAGTGATGAAGATGTACATGCCTCTGATTACGCAGGAGGAAGGCGTCGTCCAGCTCATCAAGCAGCCTGGAGCTACTCTAGAAGCGGGAGATATCCTGGGTATTCTCGCTTTAGACGACCCTTCAAGGGTAAAGCATGCACAGCCCTTTTCTGGACAGCTTCCTGCTCTTGGTCCACCGCAGGTCGTAGGTAACAAGCCGCCCCAGCGATTCGCATTACGGTACAGCATCTTGCAAAACATCCTCCAAGGTTTTGACAACCAAGTCATCATGGCTTCGACGCTAAACGAACTGATCGAAGTGCTCAGGGACCCTGAATTACCGTATGGCGAATGGAATGCTCAATTCTCTGCTCTACATGCCAGGATGCCCAACAAGCTTGACACAGCATTCACACAAATTGTCGAGAGATCAAGGACTAGGAAGACCGAATTTCCTGCGAAGCAGTTGATCAAGACTCTGTCGAGGTTCCTTGAGGATAATGTAAGCCCTGCTGATGCTTCTGTGTTAAAATCTACTGTTGCCCCTCTCATCGAGGTGATGGAACGTTACACCGAAGGGTTGAAGGTTCATGAATTCCGAGTTTTCTGTGATCTGATCGACCAATACTATAACGTCGAGAAGCTTTTCTCAGGCCGCAATAATAGAGACGAAGACGTGATACTCAAACTACGAGATGAGAACAAAGACGATGTCTCGAGAGTCGTTCAAACAGTGCTCTCACACACTAGGATTGGAGCCAAGAACAATCTCATCCTTGCAATACTGGAGATGTACAGACCCAATCGACCAAACGCCGGCAACGTGGCCAAGTACTTCAGACCCTCGTTGCGAAAGCTTACGGAACTGGAATCAAGGCAAACTGCCAAGGCTACTCTCAAAGCCCGAGAAATCCTGATACAGTGCGCACTGCCATCTCTTGAGGAGCGTGAAGCGCAGATGGAACACATATTGCGGTCATCCGTAGTGGAATCGAGATACGGTGAGACTGGATGGGACCATCGAGAACCGGATCTTGATGTGCTTCGAGAGGTTGTAGATTCCAAATACACAGTCTTTGACGTTCTTCCGAAATTCTTTGGTCATTCGGATCCGTGGGTGTCATTAGCAGCCCTTGAGGTCTACATACGTCGTGCCTACCGAGCATACTCTCTCAAAGGTATTGAGTACCACAATGATTACGAACCGCCCTATATTGTTTCTTGGGACTTCTTACTTCGCAAGGTTGGCCAATCGGAATTTGGTATGCCTGTTACATCTTCCTATCCCTCCACACCCGCCACTCCCACAGCAGAAGGCGACCCTTTTAAACGTATCAGCTCCATCAGCGACATGTCCTACTTGATCCGTAGGGGCGTCGATGAACCTATGCGCAAAGGTGTGATTGTACCAGTGCAATACCTTGATGAAGCCGAAGAGTACCTTATGCGAGCTCTGGAAACATTCCCTCTGGCCGATCCAAAGAAAGATTCCCAGAATGGGACGATGCCTGAGCTTACATCTACTCAGAAGCGTAGGATGCCATCTCCCAAACGTGAACCGCAGGAGGAACTCACTGGTGTTTGTAACGTTGCCATCCGAGACGCCGAGTCTTTTGACGACACCGAGATCCTGGATAGGATCACGGGAATTGTCAATGAGTACAAAGAAGAGCTTCTTGCTCGTAGAGTACGAAGACTTACATTTATCTGTGGGCACAAAGATGGTACCTATCCAGGTTACTTTACCTTCCGAGGGCCAACATATCAGGAGGACGACAGTATTCGTCACATCGAGCCTGCTCTTGCTTTCCAGCTTGAACTTGGCAGATTATCAAAATTCCGTATCAAGCCCGTCTTTACGGAAAATAGGAACATCCATATCTACGAAGCATTTGGCAAAGGTTCGGATAGCGACAAGGCGATCGACAAGAGATACTTTACTCGTGCAGTTGTGCGGCCTGGTCGCTTACGCGATGAAATTCCTACTGTCGAGTACCTAACTTCAGAAGCTGATAGACTCATGAATGACATCCTGGATGCTATGGAGATTATAGGCAACAACAACTCGGACTTGAATCATATTTTCATCAATTTCTCTCCTGTCTTTCCACTACAGCCCCAAGAGGTCGAAGAGGCCCTTGCAGGCTTCCTGGACCGTTTCGGGCGACGAGCGTGGAGGTTGCGGGTAACGGGCGCAGAGATTCGTATTATATGTACAGAGCCTGGCACAGGCTTACCCTACCCTTTGCGTGTTGTCATTACCAATACTTCAGGTTTCGTCATTCAAGTCGAAATGTACGCGGAAAAGAAGTCTGAGAAGGGCGGCGAATGGCTGTTCCACAGTATTGGCGGCACCACAAGGATCGGAGCTATGCACTTGAGACCTGTGTCAACGCCCTACCCGACCAAGGAATGGTTACAACCAAAGAGATACAAAGCACATCTAATGGGTACTCAATTTGTCTATGATTTCCCTGAATTATTCAGGCAAGCCTTCCAAAATGCATGGACGAAAGCTGTTGCGAAACACTCATCTCTGGCATCCAAGCAACCGCCAACTGGCGAATGCATGGACTACAGTGAGTTGGTGCTTGACGAACATGATGAATTGGCGGAAGTCTCTCGTGAGCCTGGGACTAACACACATGGTATGGTTGGGTGGATCGTCACAGCTAAGACTCCTGAGTATCCGAAAGGAAGGAGGTTTATCATTGTCGCAAACGATATCACCTTCAAGATTGGCTCCTTCGGCCCTACTGAAGATAAGTTCTTCTTCAAATGCACAGAACTCGCCCGTAGGCTAGGTATTCCCAGGATATACCTATCAGCAAACTCAGGTGCTCGCATTGGTATGGCTGAAGATATTATACCCCACTTCTCTGCTGCTTGGAACGACCCTACGAAACCGGAAGCCGGTTTCAAATATCTGTATCTCACAAAAGAGAAGAAGGAGAGGTTCGAAGGTGGGAAAGCAAAAGACGTCATGACCGAGCAAATCGTGGATGATGGCGAGGAGAGGCACAAGATAGTCAGCATCATTGGTGCCGAGGACGGATTGGGTGTCGAATGTCTCAAGGGATCCGGTCTTATTGCTGGCGCCACTTCGAAAGCGTACGAGGATATCTTTACGATCACTTTGGTTACTTGTCGATCAGTTGGTAAGTACCGCAATACATAACGTGCGATCATTTAACTTATGTGGCATAGGTATTGGTGCATATCTCGTCCGTCTTGGTCAGAGAGCCATACAAATCGAAGGTCAACCAATCATTCTGACTGGTGCTGCTGCTATTAACAAACTCTTGGGACGTGAGGTATACACGTCAAATCTCCAGCTTGGGGGAACGCAGATTATGTACAGAAACGGTGTATCGCACATGACAGCCAGCGACGATTTCGAAGGAGTGTCCAAGATTGTCGACTGGATGTCATTTGTCCCAGACAAGAAGAACAGCCCAATACCGATTGGTGTAAGCACGGATACATGGGACCGCACCATTACCTACTACCCTCCACCAAAACAAGCTTACGACGTCCGATGGCTCGTTGCAGGCAAGGAGGATGAGGAGGGTTTCCTTTCTGGTTTGTTCGATAAAGACTCCTTCCAAGAATCACTCGGTGGATGGGCCAGGACTGTTGTGGTTGGGCGTGCTCGTTTGGGAGGAATTCCCATCGGTGTCATTGCTGTTGAAACACGCTCGGTCGAGAACGTAACACCAGCAGATCCTGCCAATCCGGACTCAATAGAGACAATCACCAACGAGGCTGGTGGAGTTTGGTACCCTAATTCTGCTTTCAAAACAGCTCAGGCTATCAATGATTTCAACAATGGAGAGCAGCTACCGTTGATGATTCTGGCCAACTGGCGAGGGTTTTCAGGAGGCCAGCGCGATATGTACAATGAAGTGCTCAAGTACGGATCGTACATTGTCGACGCCCTTGTGAAATATGAGCAGCCTGTTTTTGTGTACATTCCACCATTCGGCGAGCTTCGTGGTGGATCATGGGTAATTTTTATAGCGCTATTTGAAAACAATGTTGCTAACAATTTCTAGGTCGTTGTGGACCCTACAATCAATCCAGATCGCATGGAGATGTACGCCGATGAAGATGCTCGTGGTGGCGTTCTTGAACCAGAGGGCATAGTGAATATCAAGTACCGTCGTGACAAGCAGCTCGAGACAATGGCTCGCCTCGACCCCACTTACGCCGAGCTGAAGCGCCAGATAGCCGACAAGTCTTTGCCACAAGACAAGCAAAGCGACATAAAGTTGAAGATGACTGAGCGAGAACAACTCTTATTGCCTGTCTACTTGCAGATCGCGCTTCAATTCGCCGACCTCCATGACCGTGCAGGTAGGATGAAAGCAAAGAATACCATCCGCCAGCCACTTCAGTGGAAGAACGCCCGTCGTTTCTTCTACTGGCGCCTTCGCCGCCGTCTCAACGAGGAGTCCATCCTGAAGAAAATGGCTGCGACTTCCGTGAAGGGTCCGATATCTCGAGCAACCAGCTTGGGAAACCTGAGTGCGTGGACAGGTCTCGACAATTTCGACAACAATGATCGCGCTGTGGCAATGTGGTATGAAGAGAACAAAAAGGTCGTACATACCAAGGTAGAAGCTTTGAGGTCAGAAGGGGTCGCTTTTGATATTGCAGCCCTCTTGAGGAGCAACAAAGAGGGAGGGCTCAAGGGGATCAAGCAAGTTTTGGAGATGTTACCTGTGGAAGAGAGAGAAGAGACTTTGAGGTATTTGACAGGAGCGTGAAGGGGTGTAATATTATTAAGAGGGAACGCAGTGGGTACTCGTTTTGTGCATAACAGCGTATGCACAGAAGCCTGTACATCCTGATTTTTCCTCATTCCATATCTCAATAGAAGGCATAGCCATTGTGCAAACGAAGATTTCAGGAGTTTTTACTTGGGAGAAAGCGCCAATATTAATCAAGCTATGGGCCCTGTTGATTATTGTCGTGGCCCCGTAATCCACTCCTTTTCGTGTTTGTGCTCAGCTACTCGATAGGTAGGCGATCCTAGACTGTGACCTGACTTTGCCCATGACCACCCTTCAACCACGAAATTTGTGCGTGTGACAATACCTTGTCACACCTACCAACTCTCTTCTCTCATCTTCAAATCCTATTCCTATAATGACATGAACATGATCATACGCTCGTAACAGATATTCCGCCCCAAACCCGCTACATATACCTCGTCCAAGACGCCGAGAGCTGCAGAAACCTGCATCACGAACACTTATCTCCCTCTTCAACTCTCCTTTACTCAAACAAACTCGAGCCCTACAAACATCAACCAACATGCATACCATCTTCCTCTTCCTCTTCCGCATGCTAATTTTCTATACCGGCCTTACCTCCGCCCTCTTCTCCCTCTCAAACCTCGGCTACCAACCCGCATCCTTCTACGCCCGCTGCTTAACCTCCTACGCCGCCCTCCTCCTTTGCGCCTCCTACGGCGTCGTCGTCTCTATCCTCCTGCGTCTCGTTGGCCGCCATCGTTTAGCTCAGTATCTTGTTGCTCGGGCTTTTAAATATGCCATGCTTGTTGCTACCGGCGTACGCTTTGAGATTGTGGAGGGCGAGCAATACCTGAGCACAAGACCATGTGTTATCATTGGCAACCATCAATCTGAGCTTGACGTGCTCGTCCTCGGCACAGTATTCCCACCTTATTGTTCCGTGACTGCAAAATCAAGCCTCAAAAAAATCCCCTTCCTTGGCTGGTTCATGGCCCTCTCCGGCACCGTCTTTATTGACCGCGGAGACAAGGTGGGAGCGATCAAGGCCTTTGAAGGCGCCGCGGAAGAAATGAACAGACATAGACAATGTGTGTTCATCTTCCCAGAAGGCACGAGGAGTTATGCCAGGGGACCCGAGTTGGGAGCATTCAAGAAGGGGGCGTTTCATTTGGCGGTCAAGGCGGGTGTGGATATCGTACCAGTAGTATGTGGGAATTATTCTGGGGTATTGGATATAGGGCAAAGGAGGTTTAGGGGCGGCAGGATACCCTTGAAAAGTACGTATCAAACCTGGTCTATAGGAGCTATGTAGTATATTGATCCGATACGTGTGCTAATGAACCCCACAGTCCTCCCTCCAATCCCCACCAAGTGCCTCATCTCCGCCGACGTCGAGGAACTCACACGCACAACACGAGATAAAATGCTGGCGGAACTAATCAACTTGACGGAAAGTCCTCTAGGACAAAAAGCCGCAAAGCCCCTTGCATCCAGCGAGGAAGAACTTTCGGTAAGGAGGGCGACTGGGGTGCACGTACAGCAGTGAGTGGTAACATAGGATGGGAGGTGGGGACAGGTGGCGACGATGGGTGTGGAGAGACACTTGAAGAGCGGTACGAAAAAGACCCGCAGCCTTGGAGGTTTTGGAGAGGAGACTGAAGATTGCTAGAGCTCGCGTAAAAACCCCTGTACACGACGATTGGGTATAGCGATCATGCTCGCACGGTTTGGATGGAACAACATGGAGAGAAGAAAAGTCACAAGATGAGAATGATACCCACGCTGAGTTCATGCGGAGGAGGATGGTGAGGTATAGAAAAGTATATAGGTGTGTCCATAGACCATGAATGGGAGCTAGACATTGCATAGCCAAGTTTCTAGAATTGCTGAAGGTCGTAGGGACGAATGGGCAAAATCCCTTTTTCCCATCCTCATATCTCATCCTCGTCTTACTCATTCCAAGCATCGTCCGCGAAACACAATAGCTGTGGCGAGAACAAAACAGCGTGGTAGGAGTAGTGCGGACAGTAGTGGCAAGGGGTAAGGATGGGGATGGGGATGGGTCGCTACGAGTGGGAAGGTAGAGGGGGGAGTGAGAGAGACGGGGGGGGGGGAGTGGGGAGACTGGGCGCGCAGGATGCTGATATGGGTGAATACTGAACATGACAGTTAGGCATACCTTACACAAGCCTGGGAGCAGGAGATGGGATGTGGTAGGACGGTTACCGAGTCCTTGGACCTGGCGACAAAGGATCGAAAGGACTTTTAAGAAATGAATTGGCAGCGTAAACGGAACAGGATAATGCCAATCAATACTTTTAAGATGAGCAGCAATTCATGAAGCCTGGTTACCATGCACTAATATCTTCGTGGTCCTTTCACGGAGGGCAACAGTGACACACTCGTAAAGCGAGGTGTATTGTGTTCTTCGGAAGATACATCGTCGTGTTTTGCTGATGGTAAGGTACTGTATGAGTATCACAGTGTTCTGGGTTAGCTTATCCTCAGCCCCCACTAAGCTCGTTAAGCGAGGGACGAGCTTAGTGGGGGCTATGGATAATGTACCGTACATACGATACTCTCTACCTATGTACGGAGATTAACACCAAAAGTTCTCGGACTGCGCTAATGCACCCCCATACAATTTTGTATGTATTGAAATAAATAGCGCCGAAGAAGATTACAGTCCCAGCCACAACACCAAATTTACCAGTCCTTCTCATCAACCTTCTCATCGGCTTTCACCTCGTCGACCTCCACCTCATCGACCTCCACCTAGCTACCGCCAGGCCTCCTACCTGCCTTACGGCGCTGATATCGCTCCTTCCGCTCGGTCCTGTTATAGGGCCGTATGTCACCTCCTGATTTACCTTCTCTATGGCCATTACCTCCTTCTCCTTCGATAATTTGCTGTATGTAACGTGATATTCCCGCCTTAGCCAAGGTCATGGCTTGAAATCTCTGAGCCGGCGTCGTATTCCTTCCATTGTTGGGCATGATTATGGACGGTGACATTGAGACAGCTGCTTAGGAAGCTGCTGATGTCCATAGAATAGATTTATTTACCAAAAATTTGGTGGGGGACTGTAATCTTCTCCGACGCTATTTATTTCAATACATACAAAATTGTATGGGGGATGCATTAGCGCAGTCCGAGAACTTTTGGTGTCAATCTCCGTACTCGTATGAGGATCTGCTCTCAGGGTAAAATTGAGGTTTAGGCAATTTCACCCGATCGCGCTAGCTATTTACGTGGCATCGGCTCGATCTTGACGTCCAGCTTACCGAGCCTCCTAGAGCTAGCTACTTGAGGCTGACTTCATTTTGCTTCTTCCCACCAAAAACCTTCACAAGGACAACCCCAGGTGCACATGACTTTATTCTGGTAAGAAGGCCTGGTAGGACGACACCTCTGAAATGGGGTGGTGCTACGTACGGCGTACGGTAGCATCCGTCTGGTGGCTCAATGCTTTAGTGCTTACGGTGGCACTACTATGTATGCACAGTCCCGCATGTGTACGAGTTGGAGCTGAATGATAAGGTATTAAAAGAATCTGCCTGTCCCCAACGCGTCCGGTGGCGTTGGTCAATCCCTTTGGCGCAGCCTATCAAAAATGCTTATGATTCTTACCGCATTGCACATACGTTGGAATTCTAAGGTACTGCCTCTCACAACAGGTGTCGAAAGGCGGGAAATAATCTCTCCTCCTTCGTTCTCTCTTCTCTTTCCGCAATCTTGATACCTTCAATTCAAGGCGGCATTCGGACAAAAATCATATGAAAATGTTCTTCATCGCAAGCCTACTTTGTCTTGCTGTTTCATCCCAATTGGGATATTCGCAAACGGTCACGAGCGAGAGTGCACCATCTGCGACAAGCTCAGCAAATTCGTCTTCGACCAGCACAATCCAGGTGCATACGGTGTCTGTAGGAAAGGTAAAGGGGATATTCTCTTCCTACCTTTTGGCAGCGCATCAACATGATTGGTACTGAAAGACAATGGCATCAGGCAGTCAACCAATTTGATCCGAGCACTATCGAAGCTGCTGTCGGCGACATCATTCGTAAGAATGGTCCCACATGGACTTATTTGATTAAGTAGTACCTAACCTCGAAAAGAATTCCAATTCTTCCCACCGAATCACTCGGTTGCTCGCGCCGAGTATCAAATACCATGCCTCCCATACGAAGACACTGGAGCGAATAAGGTCGGCTTCTGGTCCGGCTTCTTTCCGGTAAACACAATTCTCAGCAATGTGAGTGTGAGCGTCTAGTATTGAGCGATATAAATTTACTCATTCGGAATCCGTAGCCACCAGCGTGGAACCTCACGGTCAATGATACAAGTCCGGTGTTTTTCTATTGCGCGGCTCCGGGGTCATGTCAAAATTTCGGCATGGTTGGGGTCATAAATCCCGTGAGCAGTGACTACTGTGGGTTACAGGTTCATCACTAACATACCTAGAACGCCACTTTCACCTTTGCCACGCAAGCCCAGAAGGCCAAGCAAGCCCCGTATATGGTTGCTCCAGGGGAAAGTCTCCCATCGGCGGAAGTGTCAAGCTCGATGCCCTCAAGTACACTCTCGCCTAGCTCAACAGCCCCTACCGCAGCCACAACATCTCAAAGTGCGGTACCCGATCATGGGAGCAAGCTTTCATCGGGTGCCATTGCAGGTATCGTGATTGGTGCTGTCGTCATTCTAGGGCTGATTGGCACTCTTCTCTACTTTTTCGGCCGTCACAGGACCATGATCCAGTTTCTAAAGCGCGACCATCACCAACAGCCTCCCGGATCAGATATGATGGCAGCTCACCACAGCCCTTTCTCACCACAAACTTCATCCATGCCATACAGTCCCGGCGACGCGAGATTCGGAGATTTCGGTGGACAAGCTGCTCCACCGTACCCGAAAAACCCCGAACAATCTGAGGTGGCTGAATTATCCTCCCCGCCATTGGAGAGCTACAGGCCTGCAAGCCCGTACAGTGATATTACTGCCTATGATGGTTCTCATCGGTACACTTCTCCGCCCCCGCCAAACAATCTTATGGATAGCCTGGACACAAAAACGTAAGTCTCATAACGTACTCATGACCGACTCTACTCTCTGTCTTCTACTGACATACATTCAAGCCCACAGCCAGTAGCTGAGCTACAGAGCCAGTACCATCTGGTGCAGTAGACAGCTTGTTATGATTCCGGATATTTTGCAGGCGTTACGGTGAAGGAAATTAGCCATGGATTGTTTAAGCACTTTTGCAAGGATTTTCTGGATGCAATCTTCCCGTCGCCTTATCGGAGGCTATTGTAACTTCTAATCTGGTCTATACGAAATTCGGTTTGCGACTGCATCCTTGAAAAAATGCTGTTGGAAAAGCACAGACCTTGACATGCACGAAATACCCGAGGGGATTAATTGCCAGAGTGGCGGAAAGGAAATGCAGAAAGCCGACAGCAAACTTTCGGAAAGCTTCCGGCACTGCACTCGTCCACCTACGGGTTCTGAAAGTGGCTCTTCTGTCCCAAGCACAAGTTGCACAACGTTTGGTATCTGACTTGAGACAAGTCGACTCTGAAAACGAAGCAATCACGAGATATGTTACTCATAAACGTAGCCTTCGAGCGAGGTGTACTACCTCAGTCATCGCTTAACGTACTTTAAGAACACTAATGTAGAAACACGAACTTCAGCCTCAGCGAATTGCAAAACCAACAAGTGCCTCCAATGCGAGCATAAACCCAAACAGACCGGCTATGCTACCTCCTGTCTCTCCCGAACTGCCATCTCAATCTACCTCGACATTGCTTTTGTTGCTGCAGGATTGATCATGGACCTGGAGAAGTGGAGATACCGTCTTGGGGAAGTATCGTGTGGCGACTTGGCATGACTGCCTAAAGTCGTTCGAAATGTATCACCATCAGACAGACAACCTCACCCCAAGCAGGAGCCGGTCGCAAAGTCAACTTGACATTACCTTGATGGAATCCCCTTGACCAGCCCTGTATAGCCATATTCAGACTTTTGATGGAGTCAATGAAAGGAATAGTAGAATATGCCTGTGCGCAAAACAAAAACATCCTCGAGTTTTACTCTACAGGTAAAATCGACCAACCTGTTGTTGCTGGTTCACCATACCAATGAAAAGATTCTGGATATCCTCAACCCATCCGTTCTGTTCATATGATAGATGACCGCCAACAAACCCATGATTAGTGCTTCATACAGGACGACAGAAGTGACTTTGTTCACTGAAGGACTGAAACACCCACCCCCAGGCTTCATCAAAGGTCAAAGCTTCAAGTCCCTCCGAGAATAGCAGAATGGCATTCTCGGCCAGGTCCACACATCAACTCCGTATATTTAACCTAGGCTAAGACACGATCGTACAAAAGCCTCGGATCGATCCCCAGAGCTGTATGTTCCAAGTAGCAGCCATGATGTTCCTATCCTACAGATCCTGTCTTTACTGCCTAATCTTCAAAGGCCATGATTAACCTACCATAGCACAAGTATACATATTCCATAAGTTCACCTTCAGACTCCGAAAAAATAAAACCCATCCACCGTCTCAACACATCCCTTCCCCATCATTTACATAGCCTCTCCCGGTCTCCCCCCACCTACCTTAACCACCAGCAAGTCCTCTCTCTAATCACACCTCAACCCCCTACCTAGCACTCTACCCCCCTCTCCCTCCCTCCCACTCATCCTCCCCCGCGTTTCTTCCGCCACCGCACCGCACCGCACATCTTTCCGGAAAAATCCAATCTCGTTTGTCTGTCTGTCTGTTACATACCTTACAACGAGATCACCAAACCCGTCCATCATTCAGATTAGCGGGGAACGCGAGTTCTTGATCTCTTTAATGAGAGGGGGGGGGGGGGGGGGGAGGGGGGCAGGAGTTTAAAAGTTGAGGATTTTTGGCAGGGTTAATGCGTGGGCGATACGGGGGACTGTGGCGGTGGATGAATGGGCGGGCAGGCGTGTGTGTGTGTTGGGGGGGGTGGTGACGGTGGCATTTGAAAAAGTAGAGTTGAGAAAGAGAGGATGGAGAGGATTTTGGTGTTTTGGAAGAAGGCGCGGGGGAGGTTGGTTGATGGATGCGTGCGTAGCAAAACTTCCTCTTCGGATCTGAAGAGCTTTTCAGTTTGGGGGGGGCTGTGAGTTATTGGGAGGAGCCCAATCTGGACTTTCATCACGTGATGATTCAGGTACTCGTAAGGCTTAGTGCGATCCTGGTGCACGATCCGAAACCCGCTCGGTTTTCCTGTGATCAAGCAACCCACGGCGCGAAAACACGCGCGAAGTATGATCTCAGAGCTGTTGTGATTAAAGCTTTGGTTATGATGGGCTCACATCTCCTAAATCCATAAAACCTCTGGTTCCAGCCATCACAGTACGCCTCTCCCGATGCCGCCCGCACCCAAATGCGCGAGGGACCCCTCGATGCTCAACCACTAAATCTCCTTCCTTCACTCCTCCCCTTCCCTCTTCCTCCTCCTCACCGCTTTCTTCTTTTTGCCTGCCTCCCCACCGCCACCCTCCTCGCTATCAGCCGCCTCCTCTTTCACTTTCGGCGCCGGCGCATCCGGCACCTTGCTGATAATCTCCGCCAAAAAATCCAGCTGTTCGTCTTTCTGCACGGCGGCTTTTAGGTGCGCGGCCGTGACGCGTTTCGAGGATTTGGCTTTGGCTTCGTTGGCGGCTTTGGTAACGACGGAGATCATGAAGAGTTCGAGGGCTTTGGCTGTTGTGGCGAAGGGGGGGGGGTTCTGTTAGCTTGCTGATCTCTGACATGGGCAGCAAAAGGGCAATTTATTTCGAGTCTTTGGGAAGTGGCAACTTACAAACTGCGGTTGGCGTCACTTGTGCGACTTTGCCCACGTCTTCGTCGGCTTGCATGATACGCTTGATCCTCGCGACGGGGAATTTCGTCTTTACTTCGATTCCTTCTTCCACTCCCGGCGCCAGTTTTCCTCCAGCGCCATAATCTTCCTGTTCGAGCTTCGCTTTCTTTGATCTCCTTCCTTTGCCCGTTGATGGGCCAGTTCCAGGCGCCCAATTCCCGTCATGGTGTTCACTTTTTGTTTGTCCGTTTTTGGCGGGCATTGCGCTCGGTGACTCGTGGTAAGAGGGTTGTTGTGGTATTTGATTGTCGAATTGCGGATATTCGTAGGGGCTGGGTTGTTGTTGTTGCAGGAGGTATTGTTGTTGTTGGTAAGGTGACTGTTGGTGGTGCGGGTAGTATGAGGGGGGTGTTTGTTGTTCTGGGACCGCGTATGAGGAATGGTATGCTGATAGGTCTGGTGATTGGGGTGCGTAGGTGCTGTCGGGTTCATCCATTGTGAATGTTCGACTCCGGAATAAGGGTAGGTCGTGTAAGCGAGCTAATAAGCGGTGTGCATGAACCTCCAAGCTTGTGAATGGCCTGTCTGTAAAACCCAACAATACCTTAATCGCCTCAATATCAAATGCTCAAACCCTAACCGAGGAAAGTACCTGAATTTATGCAAATGAAAAGTATAAGGTACTGTAGTCTGTAGGTACCTTAGTTGGGGCGAGGTGTTTGCATATAATTATGAAAACTCAAACCCGCTTTAGCAGGATTTCCGAGCGGGGGACGCAGTCGGTTTTATCCTCCTCACTCCTTTTTTCTGATTGTTGTGACTCGCCCCACTGTCGCGTAATCATCTTTTAGCGCGCTAAGAAGGAAGAAACGATGCCGATCCCTGTGAGGCTGTGACTCCCTTTCTATCAACACACGCACACACATACACATAACTGTTGAATGATGATAGCAAAGGCGCTTGATGACTGTGTCGACACGATAGAGGTGGTTCTACTACACAGGAGCGAGATCGCTGTGATTGAAGCCTCGAGGTTCTTTTTGGGCGTCTCTGATGGTTTTGATGGGGCGTCGAGCGGCTGTAGTGGGATTGCTGATGTTGGGTCTACGATGCGGTCGATGATGGTTGAATTACTTGATCTAATCTGACAACGGTTGTGTTCAGTCAAGTAAGGCATGATATTGTGGTGTTTGGGGCCGTTACGTGGCTGCGAACCTGTTCCTTGTGTTCTCTCTATTACTACTTAATGGGAAAGAGCGTTGTACAGATCGAAGGAAAGACAGATGGAACGCCCTTCATGGTTTTTTCCTGCGGTACTTAGGTTTGCAGATTGACCCATTTCACGAGCCTCCAACGCAGTCGACTATGTTTGCGTGGACTTGATCTAAGCTGCGGACGAATCGTCCCTACCTCTGGCGGCGAGGCCTCAGGTCATACTTGCTAGTCTGTTGCTGGTCTGGAACTGCGGTCCTCCGTTGTTTGTCTCGTTTCGGTACTTCATCCGAAAGGCCCGCCTCGCCATTCTGATATTTCCAAGAGACCTTGTTCCAGTCGATTGGCCCTTCATCAAAGTAAGGGTTGCCATCTTCATCGAAGATGTTGTCTTCGGGGGCGTAACCGCTCCGACTGTCGCCAAAAGGCGCAGTATCGGTCTTCGAGGATGGTTCCTAAAAGCGGTCAGTATCTAGGCCACGGTTCATCCTGTTCCTGCCGAGGCGTACCTTAGACTTGTTTCCTTGAGTCTCATACCGAGTGCCCTGGCGCATGCTGTCCGTACCTTGCTCTGTTTCGCCATTGTGCGTTTGTCCTTTGTCTCCTCCAGCTCCTTCCATCTCCAAAAGCACTGAAGTTAGACGTGGAATGCGTTTTCTGACTATTTCGCGGATCATTATTCGGTAGTCAATATCGCTCGACAATGGTAAAGCGGGTTTCTTGAACTCCGGTGTTGATCCCACTACGAAACGGTAAGTCCAAAATGTCGGTTCATTGTATGTCTCCCCTGTTGGTTCGAAGAGGGCCGCTTTTTCCGTTTGCAATAGGCCCTTGAGTAGGCTGTATACTTCCGTAACCGAGGCATCAAGCGGTAAGTTGACTTGAACGGTGTGTTTGGCGAGTGGTTTTAGGGATACGTAACCTACCACGCTGTCCGTTGGTGGATCTGGTATGGGTTGTTCAAGCACTTGCAAAAGATCAATCTTTCGACGAAGGTTCAGAGGTCTACCGAGTCGTTTCGTCTCTTCTGGGCTGCTGCTCAATGCGAGAATTCGTCGACTGACCTCAACATTTACACTTTCTAGTAAAGGTTCGTTGACTCCTAGTACCTCCGCCCGCTGTTTCACGCGGCTGACATCGGCATGCATCTGCTCCATAGCAGAAACAACGTCGTTATCACTGGCGTAAGGACTGGCAAACGAATCGACGGACATATCTTTGAAGAAGTCTGATGTCGGGAATCTACCTTGCGAAAGCCCGAAACGTCCTAGTCGGACATTCTGCTCCTTCACCCAGTCAATGGCTTCATCTACTGTCGGTATCTTCTTCCTCGCCTGTCTTTCCTGGTTGCGATCAACCGCAGGGGAGTTCTGTCTCACGGGCCTTGAGATAGGATCAAGGTCCGGCGAAGCTGCGCGAGGTTTTTGATACTGGCGAGCCACCTTCGTCAGCGGTGGCTCACTACCTGCAGTTTCTTGATGGTCGTTCTTCATGGTAGAAAGCTCGGATCTATCAAAAGTGAGATTCAGCAGACGCCAGTGAGCTTTGCCCAATTTAAGTCCGCGTGGGTGGAATCAAAATTTGTTCTGGCAGAAATAGTGTTACCGAAGCCGAGTACGTATCAATGGAGTCAAAAGTGCTCTGGTAGGATGAGTCTGCCAATGTAGCTTACGCTTTGACGGAGCTAAAAGTGCGGCGCTGACAGCATTCTGGTGGAACGATATGAGCTGTGTTGAAGCTAAGAATGATGTTGGGTTGGCACTCTGAGATCCACAAAACACAAAACATATACATTGAGTCGCAACACTACACCATTCATTCTCAGTGCGAGATCATGTACAGACAGTGTCGAAGCAGTTTCTTTTCGATACCTCCCATACATTCAGAAGGACTCCCACTCGTTGCACATCACTTTGGCCTCACTTTTCACATCCTGAATTGCCCCATCACAACACTTATCCTCCAACCCTCCTCCGTCTTAGCTATTCAACCGCCAGGAACAACGTTCAGGAGTTGTCAATTCAAGCAAAAACATCCTAAGTAGACATATAGACCATGAATCAAGCATAGGTCTCTGATTCCTTGCTTGCATTAAGTAGTCTATGAAAAAAAACTCCGTTCTGCCGTGAAGAGAATATAGATACAAAGGGCCCTATGAGACAGCTAAACGTAGGAGTGAAGAGGTTAATGGCCAACCCTGCGCCGAGAGGATTGCACCCAAAGTATGTACGACAAGATGCAGAAGACGCTAAGAGTCAAAGATGCCGGAATCGTGCCCCAGAAGGTCTTAAGCTGGTGTGTGAGAGGGAGGAGCCCCGTATCGTGTCTGGAGTGTGAGGGTAGGAGACGGCGTTCGTCCGAATTAGTTTAGAAAAGCGTCTTTCTTGCAACCTAAGAAACGCGAATGTCAGCTCAGACACCAAAAACGTAGCACAACCAGACAAGAACCCACCGTCCACGCCCCAGCCGCCCCCGCGACCAACCCCCCCGAGATCAACATCGGCCTCAACCCCCTCGTACTCTTAAAAAGCATCCCGCTCAACGCCCCCGCCACCAGACTATTCGCCGCATCATGCCTGCCCCGATAATGCCCAATCGTCGAATTAACCCCACTATACACCATCGCAATCACGCCGGCCGAGTTCCCCAAAAACGGGCCCCTCCTCGTAACGCTGTTCAACACGCTATTCAGCCGCAGCTTCGGCGGCGCCCCCGCCGGGCTCTTCCGCAGCCCCTCCATCATGCCCCACGTGCCCCCCAGAGTCAACGCCGTGAGATACGTGACGCCGGTGCCGTAGCAGAGATCGTCGGACCAGCCGCGCGAGGGCAGGGCGGAGCGCGAGCCGGGCAGGTCGGAGAGGGCGGATTCTTCGAGGGTGAGGTAGTCGAGGGTTTGGGCGTTGAGGCCCGCGAGGGGGTGGAGCTGGGAGGGGTCCGGGAGGGAGGGGGTGGAGAGGAAGGAGGAGACGTCTTGGGCGGTTGTCGGGTCGAAGGGTTGGAAGGTGGTGGTTGTGGCTGGGTCGTGGAGGGTTTCGGAGGAGGAGGAGGCGGGGGAGTCGGTGGGGCGCCGTTTGCCGGTGAGGGTTTCCCAGATGGACATGGTGAGGTGGGGTTGGGTGGAAGAGGGAGTGGGGGTGGGTGGTGAGGGCTGCGACGGTGCTGTGTTGGGTGGATGTCGTACTTGGTCGTAGAGAAATACCAAAAATTATTGCGCTAATATTTGCGGACCCGGCTAGACCTTCCGCGTCTGCACACTACAGTTCTGCTTCGATTTCTTTCGATTTCTTGATCATCCATCTGAAGGTATCGTCATTCTACTGAAAAACTTCCAGGGTATTGTTGTTACGGCGTTGGCTTCAGGATCTATTCTACTCATCGAAGTCCCTTCTGGCGCTGATTCAGAGCGTACAGCCTTGTATAATGCTCAGCACAAATCTCTGACTCTATACAAGATCTTGTATTCTTCAAACAAAATTACTGTCACTATCTAATGAAACAGCAATATTACTAATTCGAGCGCCTCTAATATTTCAATCCGAGATCTCTTAAGTCGTCTATAGCGGGATAGAAGGTCTGTAGTCAGCACCACGTACAGGTGGCACTTGTTGCTGGCCAATATTTAGCGGTTGTGGGAGATTCAATGACAGTCTAAACATCATCTACCATTGTACTGACATGGTATCGATGCATTTATCTGTGGGATGAAAGACAAGGTTGCGTAACTCGTGCGTAGTAATTGGGCTTGCATCTGCTATTGCTAGTGATAGAAGAAGATGAAAGACAGTGAACATGCTAGAGTTACCTTTGAGAAACAGCAAGTGTTGTGATGGACAATAGGGATCATCCAGCAGATTGAGCCGCCGGGAGCTAATGCTGTTCAAATATAATAGAGAAAAATAACGATAATGGCAGGATACATCATCTCCATCCCAGTTATGTCTTGTTGACTTGAAATTTCGGGGCTTTTGAATTCATATCTGTCCTACACATCCCCTTCTTCTTCTTCTTCTCCCCTGACCTAAAAGAAAACGAAGTAGTAGCCTTATGTCGCTAACAAGTTCCCAAGAACTTCTTCATTGACAGGCTAGGCACTGCTTTGTTGACATGCGAGCACCCTCCTTCCCTATCGTAAGCGTCCTCGCAAGCATTGGAACGGATCTTTCAGCACAGTGGTATTAGCATAAACCTCGCCGTGATTATACCAGCTTCTTCACTCGGGCATTGAATCGATCTTATTTCTGAGGAAAGAGCATGTTCACTCAGTTATGAGCTGGAATGGCACGTTGCTAGGCGGAAACAGCAGTCCCCAGTCCTCAGTGACGACGTCGAAGTGCCCTGTCTCCCCCACTTTGATAGATTTCAATGGCTCCAGGACGCCGGCTACGAGCTTGGCGTTTTCATTCTGCAACCGCGTGTCGATGAAGAACCGAGCCTTCTTGAGACTGATGCGTAGATTTCGAAGACTGCCCATCGAAGCGAGGCTACGACAACTTCGATTCCAGACTGCCATATCGGAAGTTGCGCCAGTCTCAAGCTGTGGGAATCGGTAGAAATGCTTTTCTAGATGGAAGGTGACGAAGCGACGAGAATTTTAAATTGCCGAGAAGAATGAGGATCGATAGATTGTGAATATTGGCGTTGAATACATGACTGAGAGGGCTTCGATATAACTGCAGTGACGAGCCAATACGCTGTAGATTTGATACGTTGTGCTGCGATAGAGTATTGACTGGCATGGATGAGGGAATTCAAGTGACGCACATCAGCCTGGAGATTATACAAAGCGCCAGTAATTGGGTCAGTTGACTCGCCTAGGATAGTCATCCCCTCAAATCCATCAATACCACGTCGATGTCCGTCCCAGACCTCACCTGTCTGCTACTGTAGCCACCTCACGTGGGCTAGATGGTAACCCAAATCCACAATATATATCAGTGAAGGCCCGAAAATATGTTGATAGATGACCACTCGGATTTCAATAGGTAAGCGGCTGAGGAAAACCGACTGTTGCTGGGGATGGGGTTTCCCTATCTGCATAGATCTTCTAGCGGATGAGGCTTTGGATAGTGGATTAAGTCTTGGGAGCCATCTTTTCGGATATGAGAGCATTGTCCGTAGGCCTGAACGGTCTGCCATGGTGTCAGCCGTTTACTCTGTTGTAGAAGACACGGTGGATCATGTATCAACAGAACAGAACGGTGGTACAACAAGCGATCTTGTGAAAGCGCCCAATGTGTTCAGCCTTTTTATAGTGGATGCATAGCCTCTTCCTACACCCAACACAGATACCTAGAACAGTGCGGCAGGTTAGGATAAGAATAGTTTGATTAGAAAGATGTCCGTTTAAATAACTCAACATGTACGAAGGTAAAAGAGAAAGATTCGAACATGTTTTGAACAGATGTCAGTCTTTCATAGTCGTTAAACAGCAGCAAATGCATTGTCTGATACGGAAACTTCTTTTGCATCGTTCTAAGATAATAACAATTGGTGAGTGAGCTGGATAATTTAAAGAGATGAGTAGGTGAATGGGGCTGAAAGGCTGAGTGCAGGTCGGATCTACTCGTAGTACACATATCCTAGTAGGGCGCCCTATTAGGCTTAGTCCCCTCACATCCTGGTGCCAGGAGTCATCGTACCTTACCTAAGCAGTAAAATCTTGGCAGCGCCTTAGTCGCTTATGGACCTATGACTTTTGTCTCCCCTCGATTGATGGTTTAAGGGATACAATGGCATTTGTTTCTACTCAAGATGGACCATAAGGACACAAACTCACACTCTGCGATCGAACGCAGAAAGAGCATCGCCGAGATGCAAGGCGATAAATCAGGTACTTTATCGGAAGCTAAAGTGCGACTGCTGAGCAAGAACCTTGCGAGTTTGAGATTGAAGAACGACGATGCAGTTGAAGACAAATTTCTAAGGTATAAAAAGATGCCATCCTCCAAAAAGGGTTTAACTTAGAGTACGAAAGGCAGGTGCAAGCGCTTATTCAGGCCTTGTTAACGACTCTAACGTCTAGCAAAACATCTTTGGGACATGGCGCCGCAACTTGCGATGCTCTTTGTGGGCTCCTCGAACTGTGCGAGGCCTCAGGTAATGGTCAGATTCGTGCTTTGGCCTTTGATTCTTCTATGTGGACTCAAGCTTTTGACGTCTATCTTACTAGGTCAGAAACCAACAAATCAAAGCCGATGAGGCATCTACTCTCTACTCTGGCCAAGATTGCGTTTCATTACCCTACCGCATCTGAAAGGGTGTTTTTGATTAGATATGCTGTGTCCTCCGCAATTCTTACTGTTATTGGTGATATTAAGTCATCCTCGATCAAAGCAGCTGTACAAGCTTTAGAACATTTCTTGAACAAGCATATGATCAATGCCTCTCAGCTGGTCTTTATGCTCACTGAGAAGAGAGAACTAGGGGAGTTCGATATGACTGCTGAAGATATATATTCAGATAGAATCTTAAACGCTTCGGACGCAGAATGTGTGAAGTCAATGGAAGACTTTGTGTTCAGCATCTTCCAATGGGTACAGTATCCTGACCTTGCACCCGCTACTGGCCGTCTTATCTCTTCATTATTCCTATCGTTGCAAAGACATTTAGTAGAAAATAAGTCAGAGGGTTGCAATGACCTAGCACTACCGCTCTGGTTGCCACCGATCAAGAAGGCTCTCAATGAGGAACCTGAGCTTCTTGAGGGTCTTGCAAAGCACATACTTCCAGGCCTGCTCCGCTTATGTCCTGCTGGTACACAAGCTTTCTTAGACACTCTACCCCTGAAAGACCTACAAGAGGGTGATATTGGATCGCATACTCTTAGTAATACCAAGTTATGTCTCCTAACAGCAAGGGTAGTGGTCGAGCTCGGTTCGAATTATAACTCACGTGGGTGTGCACGATCCTTTACTGTTTTGGCACACAGCAGCGTAGGATCAATAGCTAAGAAAGTGCAGGATCAAATCTTTGCAGCGAAGCAGATCTGAACGGTTCGGATTTACAAGACCTTGGTATTAAACTTCTTGTAAATGCATCGCCTGACATAAGGATCGCCGCACTCGATCTTGCTACATATTCTAGATCTTCTATTGAACCTTTTTCCAGGAGATTACTTGGTGCTTTACGTCAGACCTTGCCACTATTTCACGCCGAGGTCAACACTAGGGCCAGAAATGAGTTTATAAACCAAATGAAGAAGCTTTGTACAAGATTGCGAAGTAGTATCTTTTCTCTCAATAAGACCAGTCACTATTCTACTCAGACACCAAATGGAGAAAATGATAGGCCTCGTCAAAGGTGGATTCAGCGCGTTGGAGAGGATTTGGATTCTGATCCCAGCCTCATGGCCCCGCAGATTTCCTTTCTAGATTGGTATGCCGAGTTCTTGACCCGGGAGTTGCACCCTACATCTTCATATCAACGCCATATTGCGGCTCTACAGTTACTTTATTGGCTCCTTCCTCCAGATGATGGCGCAGGTGCTGTAAGGCTACCACCGGAGTTTGCCAGTAATAGAGATAAAGAACCATTGCAAAAGAGCTTGTTCACCCCTCAGCTCTTGCGATGCGCTTTGGATCTCATGCTGGACCCTTTCGACGATGTCCGCAACGCGGCCGCTGCAATCTTCGAGCTTGCTCCGTCAACTCTGTTAGCTCCAGCTAGCGACATTGGTGGGTTTACTATGGCCATAGAACCTAGGGTTGACGACAGAGTCATTTTACGCTCTGATCATAGAGGACTAATCCATACGTTATTTCGAGCAGAAGCTATAATGCGATATACTGGTAGAGCAGACCATGCCGATGGTGTTGGTAGACTGTACAACCTACTGTATGGGACTTGCCAGAACAGTGCCAAACCCGATAACTGGTATCAACGTCGACTTTCGATCTTGACCCACATTTTGGAACGCCTTGAGCATGACATCAGGGTCGCACGCGATAACGTACGTCTGGCCGTTGGAAAATACACCCTCCATGGATATCTGATTGCATTGAGGTAAAAATCCTCGGTAGCGCGCTAATCATGGGTGACTGATAGCAATGCTTAGGTACATTATCAATCGGCCAGAGTTCTATAGCTCCCTGATAGACGATTCTGATACTGGGCCGGCTCTCTGGAGGCGATTGAACCAAAGAATCTTTAAGGATTGTGAAGACGTATGGGAAGCTGTGAAAGAGGTACTGTGTATGGATTCTCCTGAAGGCCATGCTTCTGAAGAGGACGAATTGGACGGACTCGATATTGGCACCAAAGATACACTTTCATTTTCTTGGCGGGCCCTGAAAGAGGCGAGGTTAGCTCCCAGTTCAGACTGTCTTCCTAACTTTTTGTTGACTCACTTCTACTTGTAGCTCCCTGTGTCACGCAATGGTTACGAGTCCTGCCTATGGTCCGCCAAACCCAAAGACGGGTCTTTGGTATGATGAGCTCCAAGACTTGGGGACGCTTGCTTTTACGCAACTGGTCGAGCTTCGTCACCGAGGTGCATTCTCTACAGTTTCGCAGACGTTTGCTGCTTGCTGCTTGCTTTGTGCTCGAAGAAATCATTCCAGTATAACATGTCTTCCCAAGCAATGGTACCTGGTAAAGCCTGCACTATGCCACTTAACCCCAACTGATCTGAGCTGATGAGTGCCAGGATGTATTAGCAAGTATCCAGCAGAATGCTTCGGCGCTCACGAGGAGATCAGCAGGCATTCCATCGTTGATCACTGGCATTCTGGCCGCATTTCCAGTCGGCGATTTTCTCATCGAAGTGATTCTTGATTTGCAAGCCATAGCTGATGAACCTATTCAGAGTATCAGTGGAGAAAAGATGTTGCGGCTGCCTCAAGTACACGCCTTGAATTGCTTGAAAGACATCTTCACTGACACTCGTCTTGGCCCTGGTACTGAGCCGCATGTTGCGGATACGTTGGAAATTGCCGCTTCCTGTATTGAAAGCAACATGTAGGAGCTATCGAGTTCACATTCGAGTTTTAGTGCTAAAAGTATCTAGATGGGAAATTAGGAATTGCGGTTTGATGCTGTTCAAAGCTCTCATTCGTCGGTTGAACGGTGGTACCGATACCTCTTCGACAAGAGTGCCCAGTTCTCATCGAAGGCTCTCGAAGTTGATATACGAGAAGTACCCCAGCTTGCCAGATTTACTAGTCAAGATGCTTCGGCAAGCCGATAAACCAACAATAGCTGTTGACCGTTCCGAGATCGCTGCTTCTATGCAAGCTCAAAGAGTGTTTCCCGCATTAGAAATCATAGAAAGATCAGGCTTGCCTTCTCAGCAAAGGCTCGAAATCAAAAAGCTCATCTGGGACCAGATGGAAAGTTCAGCTTGGCCAATAAGGGAGAAGGCTGCTAAAGCCCTTGGTCTTGTCTTGAGTGACGAAGACTATCTCGCGGACATTAAGACAATTCTTCGTCCAGATTGGCCATCACAGAATGCATTGCATGGAAGACTTCTGTACCTTCGTCAGATCATATTACCGAACACGAGTCGACTCTCGGTCAGATCACATGGCGAGTGTCTCATAGACTAAGCTATTTTATTGCTACGCTAATTATCGCCAGATCAATTTGAGGCCTTGCTACCTTTGCTCGACGAGTCCTTCGAAACCGTAGTCATATTGAACAATTGTTCCTTCACCATTACGGCATACCTTAATGTTTTAGTAGACGTTTTACAGATAATGATAGATTCCAGTAGTAGGTTTCTGGACACCCGGTTTGGCAAGTTTGCCTGCTCATCTTGTACATAGGTATATTGTACAGGACGTTCGCTTTGAAATGCAGGGAGTCTCTTTCTAAGGGATGGCCAACCGTATCAACGCCTGGAAGTCAAGAAGAGTTGTTCAGAAAGCCTTCCTCGAGCCTTCTTGCCAGTGCTTTCAACCGGTGCCTAGGCCTGACCGACAATGCATGCTGCTCCGCAAGGCAAGCGACACAGGTCTCGACGAGTCTCGACCCGGAAGAAATCGAAGAAAATAATGCCACCAGCAGTCAAGACCTACAGTGCGGCGCTCGGCCTGAAAAGTTGCAGCGCAAGGGTCCTTTGGACTTCGATGAGGCACTACGCTTAGATGGAGGTCGCATCGCTCAGAAATACATAACGAACTCTAATGATAGTAATACACAACGTAAGCTTTCTGTTTGGGTTCGCGCGCTTGCATTGGCCGGAGGCGACAGATCGGTAATTATATCATGTTGTTGCATCGCCAGCGAGCTATTTGTCTAATCAATATCAATAGGAACTTTCGTCCCGAATGGCAGCCGTCGCCTCGATCAAAACTTTCATAACCGTCCTCCAAGCCCACGACTCAATCCCCAACACAGTTCCAGAGCTGCTCGGTGTATACCTTGCCCTTTACGATGCACTGGTAGACGACGATGAAGATGTTAGAGACCAGGCCTCAGTAGTAGTGTCTTCTCTGCTATCAGTCTCCCGTCGTTATGGAGATTCCAAGGCAACCACAAGCCCTTCGCTCAGTTCTCTTGCGGCGAGTCCTAGGCTCTTACTTTTCTTAGTACGGGAGTACAACGAATCGGTATGCTTGTGGTCAGAAGCTATACAACGCTTGACTGGGGCTTCTCTATCTGTAAAGAATCTGCCAATCAAAGAACCACCAACCCTGCAGCTCCGTCCCGTCAAGGTCTTGCTTCAGGAGGCCATGCGTACAGACAACGCTCTTTTCGTCGAAGAGAAGCAGAATCTCTTTGTTGACGATGTGAAAGAAGCCGAAATGTGGGCTGGCGCTCTTGCTGACCTAAATGCTCGACCCGATGCTATATCGAAGTCAGCACTTGGTACTTGGACACTTGATGGAATCTCCGCACTTACGGTAACAATCAGGAACAATGTTGATGGTCCACTTGGCTGGACATCCAAACCGGAAGCCTTTACAATCGGTATACGAGTTATACTGGCAGCAAAATTACTGTTAGATGGTCACGAAATAGTTGATTCGCCAGCTAGAAAGGAGAGACAGGAGAAATGCCGTGATTCTTTGAGCACCTTTCTAGATGTAGGGAGGGAAAATATGGTGCATGATCTATGGCTTCAAAGGATTGAAGAAGTTATAGGGTTGGTTCGATGATGCTTAGTCGTCGGGGCGAATAGTGAAGGCTAGGGCTAAGATATAATAACGAACGAAACCACGATCCTTCGACAACCCCCAAGCGTGAACACAAACATAAAAAAATCACCTACTCCCCAAAATTTCACACGATATCACAAAGATACGACATCGATACCTCTCGTCGCCCCTCTCTGTAAGCAGCTCGTCACCACTGAATCTTCCATGCACACCTACTAACATATCGAAAGCCAACCCAACCAACCCCCAACACCCACCAATCTTCTTCCACGCGCTTTTTGCTACTGTAAGGTCATATGCAAGCTAAAACATGCAATGTCAGCCCTAATTCGCATGTGTAGCCCTGACCATGAACCTGAATTTGGTCGGATCAATAATGCTCGCGGTCCTTTTCTTGGCCCTTGGGGCCATCATTTTTTTGAAGCGCGCCATGTTCTACTCCCGCCATGGGAATGCTCCCGCGGCGGCTGGGGGTATGCCGCTCGGGGTTTTGCACCTGGGTGCTTCTGTGGCTGGGGCTCCTGCTGGGTCTGGCGCCGGTGCGGGTGCTCCTGCTGGTGCGGCGGCGGCGGTGTAATTTGGGGTGGGCTTGTCTGTGCTGGGGGTGGGGGTGGGGGAAAAGGGGGTTGTTTAGCGGCCTTAGGGCTTTTTTACGAATGAAGTAATTTAAGCGAGAACCACGAGGTGGAAACCTCTGTGCCTGTAATGGTCGATGCACGTGAATTTATGTTTTAACGATCATGGCCACGAGGTGACGAGTGTGCAGATTCGGAGGTTGGGAGGGTGAGGTGATGACTGGGTAGTTTGAGGGATGGAGATGGGGGGAGGTGACGAAGGTGCTTGGCTAGTGAGAGGGGATGAGGAGGGGTTTTCATGAGGGATTTCTTGGCCATGGCAACAAGGTGACGAATGTTTACAGTCGAAACATGTGAGGATGAGGCGGTGCGTAGGGGACTTCAGCATCATGCTGACGATCGTTCCAAATCTGTAGCAGCGACGATGAACAGCCATCCCAAGCTCAAGCAAGCAGGCAGATCTTACAATCCATCTACCATCAAAGCTTGCAATCTCGGTACCTATGGACAAATCTTTCACATGACTCCTGCACCGAAGTGACTCCTGTGCTGGATCGATGTGGGGAGTAGGCGGTGTGGTAAACATGGCAGCGATGTGACGGACGCTTCAGATGGGGATTTGAAAGGATGAGATGGTGATTTCTAGAATCTGGGCATCCAAATAAATGGGGGGGCTTCGGTCTCAAGATACTGACACGACAGGCATGAACTGACATCCCAGCCTAAGCATGCGTGAACAACACCATCGATCCAGCTTGAAATCCCGATGCATATGACCAGACGGTTTAGTATCCTTGGAAAGAAATCAACGGTCTTTGCAAACTACCTTCAGTACCCAGCAAGCATGAATGGACCGATTCACCCACGGTGTAAATTCAGCCGATGATCGTTTCAGAAGAGATATTATTCACTGACTCAGATGACCCTTTGTTTCTTCAAGACATTTGTCCTGTGCAATTGAATCTAGGTTTCGGAAGTTTTGTGTTTGATCCATCTTGAGAACAAAGTAATGACCCAAGATGTCTGCCAACGTGTACTCCACAGACCTCTCCTATAGCTACAGCCTCCCGGCTATCCCTACTCTTTCCTCTACGATACCCAACACCACCCCCATTCCTACCCTACTCTCAACGACAACAACAACACTTCAACGGACCACCCCTACCATACCCTTTGCCCGAGAAGCCCTCACGCTTTCAGGCCCCACCCTCTCCTTGTCCACCATCCACCTTCCTCCGTCCGCACTTTCGATCTTCTTGGTTACAGAACTGGACGCCGTGATCGTGTATGCTGCCGGGCCTACAGCGACAACGGCGAGGATGGTTGGGGAGGGCGGGACTGGAGATATAATGACGGTTTCCGCAGGGATCCCTGCTGCTACTGTAGCTGGTTCGGTAGGGGTGGACACTACTGGGGTGGTACATATGACTTCGGCAGGATTTTCTGGTGGTGCTGCAAAGACAGGGTTTGCTGCAGGAGATGGCGAGGGGCAGAAAGTAATGTTGGTGGTGCCAGCGAGTAGGGGTTGGGGAGCTTGGAGCCAGGGACAGAGAGATGGTGTTATGGTCGTCGGCGTGTTGGCGGGGCTGGCATTGATGGCGGTGGTGATGTGGGGTTTTTGGAGGAATGGGGAGAGACGGAGAAGGATGAAAGAGAGGCAGATGGGATGGGATCCTTCTAGTGATGATCAGCGAAGCAGCAGAAGCAGTACGAGTATGAGAAAGAAGCTCCAGGGCTTGAATATTTTTAAGAAGAGCCCAGCGAAAGCGAAGGACGAAAGTGGAAGCGAGGGCACCATCGAAGGCCTAGAAACCATAGAAGTAGGGCCCGCAGCTCGCAGGGCGTTTTGGGAGGATCTGACGACGCCGGGGGACCATAAAGGGTGGGAAAGTGGAATAGCGATGAGTGAGCTAGGAGGAGGGGTGCTGAATGGGGAAAAGCCAACCAAAAGGCAGAAGAAAGTGAGGATTGACAGGGTGACAGTAATACATGGGAGCCATGAAGCAGATGAGGATGGTGATCCGTTCAAGGATTAAGATGGGGATCGGCATGGGGCGAAGGAGTGGTGTGAAAAACTGTATCCTGGCTGATTGGCCCTGCTGTGAACACTGTATGTTACCCTACCAGCGAAGTTTGTGCTGGGTGCTGGTAATTTTGAGAAGGGGTTTTCGAGGTCCCCACATATGAATGTGTCGAGTACAGCACGAGACGTACAAGGCTGTCTAGTGGCATACCTGTGGCCTTCCCAGGCCCGCGGTTGGTTGCAGGTTTGCCAGTACCATGGGACTGACCGATAGGATAAAGGTATAGTCGGGTACGGGCTCATGCATCGTGTCACCAGAATAGCTCGAGGTGGAGAATAGACATTAGGCAGCATTGAAGAAGAGAAGAGATTGTTATGGTGATTGCGTTAGATGCGTGGAGCCGGTGTCTTAATCCGCGTTGGACTTGATGCATCTGCTCTGGTGGCGTGACAGATACATTTGCGTTGTTGCTTGACTGGGTCCAGCACAGAAAATAGCAATCAATGGTGGCATTGAGCCATTGTGTTGTTGGTACACTTTCACGAGCAAGGCCTGAGCATCTTGCGGACTGCCCTGTATTCTATTGTTGTTCTTTGCACTTCATAGTGAGCATTGAAAGGTCTCACAAATGATCTTCCAACACGTCAACGGGCATTGCTTGCATTTTCAAGACAGGACAAGAGAAAACAAGACCGATGTACACACGACATACCACATGCACTATGCTGAAACGCCAGCAAATCATCAACGAGCCTGTGGCGGCCACTGCAACTATACAGGCATCGATGTCTTCGATACCCGCGGCATTGGCGCACAATGCTGCGTCTAGCGGGACTGTCAATACTCTCATCGCAGTCACTGTCGTCCTTGGTGTTGTCTTCATTGCTTTTGCTCTTTTCGTCATATATTGGTTGTACGTGAGAAGGTTGGATAAAGAAGAGCGTAAACACTATCGGCAGTCTAGAATGCATGGATCCAGGCGAGGCCCGGTGTGGCCGGGCTCAAGACGGCCAGCGATAAAAACCGGAACTCGAGGTGCTGATGTTGAAGGAACTACTTGTAAGGGCCACTGTAAGATGTCATGATCGTCACCTGAGTATTTTTTCTAATAGGCCCATCTAAACCTCGATCAAAAATATCTTCAAGCTCATCAGATTACTCAACATCCACGACATCGTCTACGGATGTAGGCAGTACGAGAGCAGTTCTGAAGGGTCCTGTGAAGGCGATTGATTATCCTTCCAAGACCTATTGGGGCGGACGCAATTGCAATCCTTCTCCATACCGTTCAGAAAGCGGAACCCAATCTTCGCAGTATGGCAAATCCGTTACTAGGTCTTCTTCTCCTGCATCGTCTTATCAGTCTGGACTTTCAGGCCGGACGACACGAAGTCAAACATTATCTAATTGGCCTTCTAATAGACCTGGATCACAGACCGGGCAAGCCCCTTTTGACGAAGAATGGAACAAGGCGATAGGGTGGTCTTCAACAGCGATTACTGCAAGTAATGAATCATATTCTAGTAAGTTACTGAATATTCTTGCCCTTCCATGTTTTCAAGAACGGTGATGGAGAAGCCAGAGCGCAGGACCTTTTGATCTCAACCTAGATGAGCTGACTGGTATACCTTACCTAACTAGATGCGGGTCTAGCCTGGCGAGATGAAGAAAGCGGTATTTCGGAAAGCAGCAGGCCTTTTAACGGCGCCCGTGGTCCGAGCTTCACCAATGTAGATTTGGGACAACGATATGGTGCAGGAGGCCCTCGAAGCGATCATCACGGAGAGTACTCGGTACCACCAGTCAATGGACCACCTAGGCCAATGTCTTACTCATCTTCCAGCGTTCGACCAGGTCGATGGGGTAGCGACGGGCCCACACCAGGTCTATCCAATCAATCCACACTTATTAGTAGTTTCGACTCTGCTCACACTGCACCGTACGAGCAGGGTTTCGACGACAGCTCTGAGATTGATCGAAGACTTTCTCCTGCAAGGTCTATACCAAGTGTAATCTCGTCCTTGAGCAGCAACGGTGAACCCTCGAGCTTCGTCCATATCAGCCTGAGATGAGTGGCCAACAGATATAGTCCTTCTCAAGACTTCGCCAACTTGATGGCATTGGTGAAGAAGTTCTAGCACGAATGAATTGCCGCGCAACAGAGAGGGAGTGGACAGGGATGGTAGGAAAATGCAGAAAGTTCCGGAAAATGCAGTGTCATGCTACATTGTGGTTCTTTCGGCTTTGGGGCGCAAAGCTATCGAGAATCTTTTTGAATAAATTGGAGATTATAGACTGCGAATTTGGCCTACTTGTGATATCACATAGATCCATAGGGGTGATGAATACCTATTATTGAGCAATAGGGGACGGTCGCACAACTGGGTTACATGTACAGTAGGTCTCTCGACCACCATCTCCATGGATCGCTCTCAGCAGGTTCTCTCATTGTCGCACTGGTTTTTTCCTTTAAGATTTCCTGTAGTATGTATGAATTTGCTGAATACGATGAATTGCGAAAGCGAAGGGTGAGTAGGTAGGGAAAACACATGTTGAACTCCCCTGCACGAAATATATATCAGTGACGATTGCGCTATATCTACATAGAATAATCGGAAGTTGCCGCCCCGCTGTCAGGTCCTAAGCTCCACTTAGAGTTGCAAACAACCCAAGGCACACCTTAAACAACGCCTATTAGCAACTCCATAAGGTCATGGGCAAGGATAGGACATTTGGGCAAGATGTGGAATGACGAGGATAACAACCCTTACGGGTCCTTCGACCGCCGCAATTCTTCAGATATTCCCAACGTCAGCTCACAGGATCACCGTGAGTAATCTAATCCTACAGTTGTTCGGGACTTCATGGGAGCAGGTTACTGATGGACAGAAGGCTCCGGATTTGAACGGCCGTCGACTCCTACTTTTGATGACGAATCCCCGCCTAACGAGCCACCAGAGTTTGTTTCGAGGCCGCAAGATCTGAGTGACGATGATGACGAGCACTACAATCAGCAGAGGAGTGCCTCTTTACCTACCAGGAAGAAAGGGAGTTATGACAGCCGCGTTGAGAAAATTCTGTACGAGAATCCAGATCTACAAATCGTTATTACAGACGCGGGTAAAAGTCACCAAAGTGGCGGAAGCTACATAGTGTATACAATCAGGACTGGAGTGTGCATTTCATGAGAATCAGATTCTGGGTTCAAGCTGATATAATGTAGGAACTCGAAGTACAAAGACGTTATTCAGAATTCAACTCTCTACGAGCCACGCTCGTGAGCCTACATCCGACACTTATTATACCGCCGATCCCAGAGAAGCACTCGATGGCGGACTACGCAGCTAAACCTACAAAGGCCAAAGAGGATATGGGTATCATAGACTTAAGGAAACGAATGCTCACTGTTTTTCTGAATCGTTGTAGAAAGATGCAGGAGGTTCGAGAGGATGGCGTATGGTGGAGATTCTTGGACCCCAATGCTAGCTGGGTAAGGCACCCTTTTCGAAGTTCAGATCGGCTCGATTAATGATGTATTTCTAGAGTGAAGTATTGAACTCGCACCCAGTGGCATCAATACCAAAAAGCAATCTGAAAGCGCCTCCTCTCGACCCCTCAAAACCAACCCCTGCACACCAATGGCTTCCAGTACCATCGTCCTCTGCAAAATTAAAGTCAGCTTCAAGAACTTCTTCCTCGGGAACTCCATCATCGCCGCCTAGCTATTCTGTCATGGCATCATCGGCAGCTCACACCATTCCTGGTCCGCAAATTTTCGGCCGTTTTCCACCCTCATCTGAGAACCTATCAGAGCAAGACCTCGATCCCTATTTCAATAACTTCGAAACTTCCACTCGAGAATTAGAGCTACTTCTACAAGGCAATATCGAGAAAGCCAACCGACGAACTCTAACGCATCTTTCTGCATTGTCAACAGACATGGCGGAATTAGGCGCGAGGTATAACGGATTCTCGCTTTCCGAACAATCGCCAACAGTTGCTGCTGCCATTGAGCGAATAGGGCAGGCCGTAGATTCTTCGTACATCGCGACTGAAGAATTGTCATCTACCCTTGGCGCCAATTTCGCCGAACCAATGCGTGAAAGTGCACAATTTGCCGGAGTCGTCCGAAGTGTGCTACGATTCAGGGTCTTGAAAAGAGTCCAGGAAGAAATGACCAAAGACGAATTATCCTCAAAAAGGGCACTTCTTGACTCCCTCGAACGAAGCGAACAGGAAGCCAATAGAATTGAGCAGTATCTTACTAGCACTGGAGCGCCTAGTGCACCACCAAAGCGCTCTATATCTTCGGCTTCTGGGCGCAGCACTAGATCTGAGGTCTCTGTAAACACGAGACAAGAAGGGAACACCGAGGATACGGCGTCTATAGATTCAGACTTTCCCCCTACGCATGGCGAAAGTCAATCGACGCCGTCAGCGTCGCAGGGTCCCCGAGGGCAAGAGCCGCCCACGCCTTCGACTAACCACAGAAAGAGTCAAAGTGGTGGTTTCGTCGCCAACAAAATATTTGGGAGAATCAGCCATGCGGTGCACGGTATCGTTGACGTCGATCCGGAGCGGACAAGGCGGGATCAGATTGGCAAGACCAGAGAAAGTCTGGTCCAGGTAATGAAAGCTCAACATCGTCCTTCTATATGTTTACTAATCATGGCCAGCTCGAGCAAGCTCTTCAAGTATCAGAGCAGGACGTCAAAGACGCGAGCGCAGGCATTCTGAAGGATCTGAAAAGATTCCAGCTTGAGAAGGAAGAAGACCTCAAGCGATACATGGTTTGTCTTCGAGCCGTATTGAGATCCTTAACCTGTCCTAACACTGAGTAGATTGCATACGCGAAATGTCACATAGACTGGGCCAAGAAGAACGTTGACACCTGGAAGGAAGCCAAGGAAGAAGTTGATAAGATCGAGGCCAGGTAGTACACCATGTAGTATAGCAAGCGTTCCCACGATCAGCAGTACTACCCCTCGTTGGTAGCTTAGAAGTTCCATCACTTAATGAATGAAGATGAGCATGAACAAGACGTGTCCGCCGCATTAATTGGGAAAGAGAAGCATACCTCGGCAGATGTTTAATATTTCTAGCCTTATTACGGCCATTACCCATAACAATGCAACTGCCTCCTTTCGTCCTTTCTCGCAACAAGTGGTGAGAGACGGAGTACACGTGTAATGTCTCGGGATATTGTTCTTCAGGGCATGGCTTCCCCGGGATTTTCGGGTGCTCCAAGGATGACTAAGGTATTTTACACATTGTCAGGAGTCCCGCTGCCGAATCTCGGTTGTGCCGCTGCATCGGTATCAGTGAGTACGTTTCAACTGTTCCGTATTCGTCCTCATGATTACATGAACAAATCTCCACATTTGTTGTAAGTAGGAATCGTTAAATAAATCTGTGGCAGAACAAGTCGAGGAATCAATTTCTCGGTTCAGCTGTCGGCTGTCCCTCTCGCCGGCGACTGTCATACTGTAGTTCTACCTTAAAAGGTACAAATCATTACTCCGGCGCTATTTCAGGGCTAAGGCGCCCTGACCAGACTCTCTATCCTTCAGCCCAGGGCGCACCGCGCCACCCTCGCAGGAGATGTTTCATTGAAGCAACGTCAGTTCAAAACACGAACCTAACTGTAATCCAAAGCAATTCATCCACGGCGCGCCTCAGCTGCATATACACTGATGGATGCCCAGCGGGCTCAAGAAACCACTCTCCCCTCCACAACCCGCTCGAGCGCACTCCATTCCATCGCACCCCATTTCGTCGCATAACGGACGGCACACATCTATATTCTTCAATATAATTCCTATACTATAATATACTACGATGCTCCTACGATGGAGATCTCCACTGGCTGGAGTACTGGGGGCTTTGGTATATAGCGGACATTTTACGAAGGCGATAAACTTGGATCTTAGCAGTACTGGTAAGACTCGATCGCGAGCTTCAGGCTGGCCTCCTCCGTGATGATACAATGACTTCCCGAACACTCCACTGACTGGTAATTATGCAGACTCGATCAAAGCAGCGGCTGCCACAGTTGCGCATGGTATGATGTCATTTTATCACGGTAACGAGTCGGGGATGTCTGTCGGCCTGTTGCCAGACCCATATTACTGGTGGGAAGCCGGGGCGATGTTTGGTCAAATGGTCGAATACTGGTACTATACGGGTGACAATACATACAATGACGTGGTAACGCAAGGTCTTTTGGCCCAGATTGGACCCAACCAGGACTTTATGCCGCCAAATCAGACCAAAACAGAGGTAAGCTTATAAGAAACCGCCAACGGGAAAGCGTTCTCCTATACAGCATCCATTGACTATCCGACAGGGCAATGATGACCAAGCCTTTTGGGCATTCGCAGCAATGTCTGCTGCTGAGATGAAGTTCCCCGATCCTCCACCAAAACAGCCGTCATGGCTGTCTCTCGCTCAGGCAGTCTTCAACGAGCAAGTCGAACGATGGGACACACAAAATTGTGGAGGTGGACTTCGGTGGCAGATCTTCACCTTCAACAAAGGTTACAACTACAAAAACAGCATCTCGAACGGAGGCTTTTTCCAGCTTGCGGCTCGCCTTGCTAGATATACGGGCAACGACACTTACGCACAATGGGCCGAGAAGTCCTACGATTGGGCGTTGACGACACCGCTTCTTACGAAGCAATACTTAGTCTACGATGGAGCTGATATCGCGAACAACTGTACCCAAGCCACACCACTTCAATGGACGTATAATGTGGGCACGTACCTGATGGGCGCCGCAAACATGTACAACTATGTAAGTCTCCTCTTTCAACGTTGGTTTTCCGACTAGGAAGTTGACCCGTTCTTCTACATATAGACCAATGGTTCCTCCACCTGGCGCACGCGCGTTGAGGGTTTCCTCAATGGCTCTGCAGTCTTCTTTCCGAGCCAGTATGGAGGGGGAAATGTTATGGTCGAAGTCGCTTGCGAACCGCAAGCAAGCTGCAACAACGATCAGCCTTCGTTCAAAGCCTATCTCGCCCGGTGGATGGCCGCCACAACGCAAATCGCTCCCTTCACCGAGAACTTTATTATGCAGAAACTACGCACCTCTGCCACCGGTGCCGCAGGCCAATGTAGCGGAGCACCAAATGGCGGCACTACCTGTGGGCGGAAATGGTATCAAGGATCGTGGGATAATATGCAAGGGGTGGGAGAGCAGATGAGTGCATTGAGTGTTATACAGGCAAATTTAATACAGAAGGTATACCCGCCCGTATCATTGGTAAACGGAGGTTCGAGCAAAAGCAACCCAAGTGCTGGAACGGGTCCCGTCAATAGCCATCCGGCTGGTGCAACGGTGACGACAAGGCTCATTACAATCGGTGATCGAGCCGGAGCGGGCATCTTGACAGCAATAACGTTAATAAGCCTTTTGGGGTGCGTTGTGTGGATATGTATCGATTTTTGAGCGGATAGGGGGAATGGGCTTGTATATACGATGGTTATTGATGGATGGTTATGTCATTACGGGATGGATATAATTGAGCATATCAGGCACTTTGGGCTTTTTTGGTTCCTGGCGAGAGAGATGTAAGATGTAAGATGTTTGGCTTTTATGAACTCTGGGCTGGTTATCACAGCTAGAAACGAGTGTCGTTCCACAGTCAATTCCATACTATTTTTTATATTGAGGATGGTGAATTATCTTACCCTCCTTCTGGTGTGAAGCGGAAAGTGAAGTGCCGACGATGAGCGGAAGAATGGCAAATTCTACTGTTCCTCATAGGATTCTTTTAGAACTGAGCTGATATGCTGTCTACAATCTTCGCAGGGCTAAAATGTATGATTTAATAATAAAAAAGTGAAGTTTACCGGTAAAGTTTCATCCATTGTACCACACTGAACAAAGGCTTGGCAAATCGCGACGCCATCAAATAAGTCAAAATTAGAAGTTACGTATTCGTACACAAACTGTCACAAGTCCAGAGCCTCCAAGCTATCACTTAGTCACCTCGAAACACATGATAGACGGAAGAAGTCGGTCTATCATCTACTGTATCATTTAGACTGTGTCCTGGCTTCATTATCATATGTTCGTTCCTGACACGATCACCCTCCCATACACCAAGCCTTGTTTCCTTTGGGAAATAAGGCCTTCACCTTCACGACGTCTTCCCATAAGAAGCGTAAGCTCTCACCGCCAGTTACTTTAGCATCCGAATCGCCGACACGTGCATCTGTTTGGGATGGTTCGAGCCCGCCAGCCAGTCAACAAATACAGCGGTTATCCTCACCTCCAAAGATCCATTTGCCAGACCGTGTAACGAACCTCACCTCGTCACCCTCACCTCCACGTTTTTTTCCGCAGCATTTGATAGTTGAAAAAGCTGGAAAGGGACGATCCCCTACACCAGAGTTATCGAGCACGGCCGCAAGCTCACCCAGTGCGGCATACTCTGGTTTAACGCTTGATAGAGAAGGTACTGCGGAGACATCAGGCACCGAATCGTTGGGGGCAAGAGATACCGCTGGAGTCAGAAAGAAGAGCCTAGGAAGTGTTATGGGTCAGCTGGATCGACCATCGTCTCCTACTGCTGCCAAAAGACCGGCATCGGACATGGAAGGGTTAAAAGGTGACCGGCCCAGGGAGGATGTTGACATGGAAGAGGATGTACCTAACCAATTTCCCATGGAGCCGAAATCTGGTCCTGTGGATGAGAGCATAATGCCAAGAAGGAAATCTCAAAGCCAAGCAGCGCGGCATAAAAGGGAGGTCTCCGTAGATATGCTTTCCCAGGAGCCAGGTCCTTCATCTGCTCAAGGCTCTACGTCGGACTCAGTCGCAGATAGGACCGATACAGTACCGAACAGCATTTACCATACTTCCCGAAGCGGCAATTCCACGACAAATTCCAGCAATGGGCTTCGCGACGTATCTGGGGCCTCGTCAAATTCAAGTACTACGAACATAGACATCCCGTCAATCGATGATCAAATCAAGCAAGTCATGCAAATGGCAGAACGGCCCTTTCAAGAAGGCCAGAAAGGTTATATCGTCGCCACCAAATGGCTTTCCAGGGTACTTTCCAGGGGCTCTAATGCTGTAGGTGCTGATAAATATGGGAAAGAAGCAAGAGAAGGAGATATCGGGCCGTTAGATAACTCAGGCCTCAACCTAGTTGTGGACCAGACACTTAAAGGTTTAAAAGACGAAAAGGGCGAGCCGTATATACCGTTAAGGCCGGGATCACAAATAGGAGAAGATTTCGAAATATTACCGCAAGAAGCTTGGGACCTGGTCATCAACTGGTATGGGATTGCTAAAGGATCCCTAGTCATTCCAAGGTACTGCCACAATACGAGTACCAGTGAAACTACGTCCAACTTGCAGTATGAACTGTATCCTCCCGTCTTTACGTTGTTGAAGCTTCCTGACACAAGTGGGGGGGCGACGAAGAAAACGCTCGCAGAGAAGGACGCAATACCTATCAAAGTTCTCGCGAGCAGGCATGAGCTCTTCCAACATTTCCTAAGACGCGTCAAACCTCTGGCTGGCGTGGATCTTAGAACGAAGGTGCGAGTTTGGAGAATTCTAGGTGGATTAGGAGGAGATGCCCAGGCCGGCTTAATTACTCCCGCCCAGTCTCGGAGTAACTCTCCGGCGCCAAACGCTATCACACCAGTAGATGCAGGAAAGCAGCTTGTTTTGGATGTGTATACATTTGCGGAGCTACAGTTAGGCTCGCAGCGTGAGCAGATTGAGGCTAAAGATGAAACTGCAAATGAGAAGTACAACGGGCACTCGACATTGGACGTTGTCGGCCTGCGGCAGGATGAGGTAATCGTTCTCGAAGAGCAGATCGGCGGTCCCGCTGGTGGCGAGTGGGTCTCGGATGCGCCCTCTAAACAAGCAAAAGCCAATGGTGTGCCGGTCAGTATCACCAAAAGTGGTGCTACAACTGTAAGAGACACACTCAGGCCAAAGCACACCAGTAGCGGAAGGACAAGCCCAGCCCCCGGGACAGGAGGTATGATGACTAGGGGCCGCGCGCAGAAGAATCGCCGAACTCGTGGAATGACTGGGCTAAACAATCTGGGCAACACCTGCTACATGAACTCGGCGTTGCAATGCATCAGGAGTATCGAGGAATTGACCCAATACTTTCTTCGTGGGTCTTTATATTTCCAAAAACATATCAATCAACTCATCCGCTGACCCGTCTTTAGAGGACAAATACAGAAAAGAATTAAATCCAAGCAACCCATTGTCTCACAACGGCGAAGTCGCAAAAGCTTATGCGTCACTACTTAAGGAGATGTTCAGTGAAAATGCAACTTCCTCCTTCGCTCCCCGGAACTTCAAGAACGTCATTGGCAAATACGGACCCTCTTTCTCCGGCTATGGACAGCAGGATTCTCAGGAATTCCTATTGTTTCTTTTGGATGGTCTACAAGAAGACCTAAACCGCATTCAGAAGAAGCCGTATGTGGAAAAACCGGACTCCACCGACGAGATGGTCAATGATCCGATGGCTTTACGCGCTATGGCGGACAAATGCTGGGAGATATACCAGGCTCGTAACGATTCGGTGATTACAGATCTTTTCGCTGGCATGTACAAGTCCACCGTTGTCTGTCCGAACTGCAACAAAGTCAGCATCATCTTCGATCCGTTCAATAATCTTACTCTGCAGCTTCCGATTGAAAACCTGTGGTCTAGAATTATATTTTTCTTTCCCTTGCACTCACGGCCCATACAGGTTTCTGTTGACATTGACAAAAATGCAAGTTTCGCTGCTCTCAAGGAGTACGTGGCTGGAAAAGCGGGCATTCACGCTAAACGGACGGTTGTTGCGGAGATCTATAAGAACAGAATTTACAAGATGTTTGACGACAAAGCTACAATTGGTGAAGAGCGGATTGCCGAAAGTGACCACATCGCCGTTTTTGAACTTGAGGATGAGCCTACCAATTGCCCACCACCGAAGAAGAAGAGCCAAAAGATTCGACCTCTAATCTTCCATAATTCTCACTCTGACGAAGAGAGCGACATTCCCGATAGCGAATCAGGGCTAGCGGATAAGATGCTTGTAGCCGTTTTTAACCGCCAACTCAAAGATGGCTCATGGAGGTATCAGCATCGGGCTGTCTTTGGGGTCCCTTCCTACATTATTGTTACGCGCGACGAAGTTAGGAACTACGACGCTATTCTACAAAAAGTTCTGGCGAAAGTCGAAACAATGACGACCAGAGACTTCTTAAGAGAAGACCATGGCTCGGTCGACGATTCAGCTCCAGAAGATTCTGACACTGTTCTAATGGCCACCGATGAAGACTCGTCGTCCGATTCGAAGGTCCAGGCCACGTCTCTTGAGAGCGAGGATGGGATGATTGATATATCGATGCGGGATTCTGTTGATGGGTCTCAATCAGCACCTACGAACCTTGATCACTCAGCGGCGCCAAAATCCAAGCCGCTCGCTCGCATGCTCCAGCCCGCAAATTTCATTACGCCGGAAGTTAGGAATCTATTTGAGATGAAATATTTTTCTTCTGGATCAGAGATGATTCCGACCGGCTGGTCAACATTACAAGACGAAAACAAGGACTACCCTACCATTGCTTCGAGGATGCCTGAGCCTGTGACTGATCGTAAGATGAAGACGCAATCAAAACTTCAACGTCGTCTACAGAGGCTCGACAGTGCCAGCTCCAGCGACGAGGACATTGTAGAGGAAAGCCCGGCAGTAGCGCCAGCCTCATACTTTGGTAATGGCTCTGGCAGTGATTCCGATGGCCTGCCCCCTGTGCAGAGATTGGTCCAGCATCGTGGACGCTACAGTAGGTCTATTAAGCGTACGTCTCGAGACAGCAAGAAGCTAATCACATACTCCCGGAAAGGTAAGGATGCTGCTACGACTTCCGACCGCGAAGAACCCCAACCTGGAACGAATGACGTCCCGTTAATCCGACTCGGCGAAGCCATCGTCCTTGATTGGAGTCCGGAGGCTTATGACGCTTTATTTACTGGGATTGAATCTACTCAGGACGATGAGTTGCGAGGTGCGCCCACATGGGAAAGCATTCCAACGATGCCTGACCCTGAGCTTGAAGAAAGACGGAAACGTCGGGCTAGTCGGAAGAGGAATGGGATCAGTCTGGGCGACTGTTTGGATGAATTTGGAAAGCCAGAGACGCTGTCCGAGAATGACGCATGGTATTGCCCACGTTGTAAGGAACATCGCCGAGCAAGCAAGACTTTTGAGCTATGGAAAGCGCCGGATATTCTTGTCATTCACCTAAAGCGTTTTAGTGTGCAAGGTCGCTTCAGCGATAAATTAGATATATTCGTGGACTTCCCAGTCGAAGGCCTTGATCTGAGTTCTAGGGTGGCCATGCAGGAAGAAGGCAAAAGTCCAATATACGACCTTTTCGCCGTGGACAACCACTACGGCGGTCTTGGTGGAGGACATTACACGGCTTTTGCACAGAATTTCATTGACAAGAACTGGTATGAGTATAATGGTAAGCTCGCCTAATCGGTCCCTCATTCAGACCGTGCTAACATGACACAGATTCTTCGGTCATACTGCGCAATAACGTTAAGGCTGTTGTGACACCTTCTGCTTATCTCCTCTTCTATCGCCGTCGGGCCCCCCAACCTTTGGGTGGCCCATTTTTTGAGCAGCTGGTCAACGCTGCCCAAAACCCATCCTCCGACTCTCATGATGCCTCCCGAACTGAATCACCGGCGGGGGAAGGCAAGCGACTCGACGACTCCTCCCGCAATGGCTCGTCGAGCGCCTTACGAGGAGTAGGAGCAATTCACCAAGCGGGAGGTGGTGGCTTAACGGAAGGGACAGCGGAGAGGAGGACCGGAGTGGATGATGAGCTACCAGGATATGAAGGTCCGCAGCCAGGGATGTTGGAGAGTATGGAGCTGGAGGAAGATGAAGGGATTGGTGGCATCCATGGACCGTTCGCGGCTACGCCATATCGATCAACTCCGAATTGGAGTTTTGATAATCTCACCAACGCAGATCAGGAAATGCATGGAATGACGCAGGTCATCGCTGCGCCGCCGGGAAGCGACCAGGACCCAGATGAAGATCTCTTCGACGACGGAGTGAGTGCTAAAGCCGCTTCTTCGCCCAGTAGCGGTAGAGGCCGACTTCTTGCTGATTTTGCAGAAGACGAGGGGACTACAGCCGGTGCTTTTGGCACACCAGTGCGTGGAGGCTCGCCAGAAGAGTTGGAGGCATTGATACCACCTGATTTGGAGGAATGTGACCGGCCGGTCGCAGAGTTGCCGGCTCCGCATGGGGAGGACATGTTTAAGATGGATTAAAAGCGTCCTTTCTGAACCCTAGGGAGAGAGCTGGAAAATCGTTCCTTCAATGGCGGTTGCAACGAGGTTGGACCAGGGGTCGTGGTTTGCATTGTTACACCTAGAACTAAAGTATTGTAGATAGACGCATGGCGCATGCAGTTACTCTTCGGGTATACCTAAGCTCATCTTTAGGTACCGTTGGGGATGTTTCCCGTTGAAATGGTACGATTAGGGGATGATCAAACCAATTCATAACCGCATCCAAAACGACTTCCTAAATACAGTCAGTACAGCTCCCTCACGCACATATTCCAATCCCTACAGCCAGTCATCCGTCCCTATTTTCGGCTGTAAACCGATCCTACAGCCTTAAAGGAGTATGAGCATGCGGCATGAGAACCAATACTGATAGCATACGGCCGTTCGTTTTGCGGGCTTGTGCCTAGGTTTAAGCATGAGAACAGTCGATGAAGTAATCTTACATTGTGAGGGGCTCTGCAACCGGGCACTCTGTTTTCTCTGAAAAAAATTTCTGTCCGTTGTGGGAAGAGCGTGACTAGTGACTATGTAGTCGGATACTGAGCTAGCACATCAATGAGTCTATAAATCCCACAACTAGCATCGTTGGCATTGCTATCGTGGCGGTCACATTCGCTCAAAGGCAGTCTTTCAGAATACTAAAACCCCCCTTTCCCTTTCTCATTACCCGCCATCTAACCCCCCACCCCCGCCCCCGCCCCTCCCCTCCCCCAAGCCCCCTCAGCACCTTGCGCGACCCTCCCAACACCCGGATCTTTTGAATTCCACCGAGCGCAACCCTCATTACACTCACATTATCTCTTCACATGAGAGAAGCGGGGTTTTTTTTTGCTGGGGGGTGTGAAGGGTAGGGCGTGGTTGGGGCGTTGGTTAAAGTCAAACCTTGGGGGTGGTTGTCCACCAAACGATGGCATTAAAGATTCGCCCAACGTCAAGTTCACCCAACCAAGGTCTTCCAAAAACTCATTCCATTCACCAAGACGCATCGGGCAAAGTAGGCAAGCCTACCAGGAGAAAAGGGGGCGGCTTGAAGATTCTCCCTCGTAGATTCTAATCGTAGGCGGAATGTTATTGAGTTAGTGAGTAACGGACGTAGCTACCCACAATTCCAAGCCTATTCAACCAGGAGCTCGGAGCCTCAGTACGCGTGATGCATGAAAAACCCTAGTGCTTGCGCGCCAACGCATTTTGAATCTTGGTCGCTGCATTGACTTCCAGCATCTTGCTGGTTGAAGCCATTTCGGCTTCAACGTCTGACCTCCTTCACTTCGATTTTGTACTCATCGGCGCTGGCCACGAACACATGAAAAAAGCAAGCTCCCGTCATCTCCAAAATATCGTGCCTCACCGACAAACGGTGTCTCTGGTTCCACTGATACCAATCCGGAGCTGGGGCTGGGGCCGGGAAGAATACATCGGTGACGTATGATCCAATGAGTAGATCGTACGTCTTCCCTGCTGCTTTCTGTTGGTGTCTCTTTGTTAACAGGTTGAGAAGCGACGGAGACGAAAGATGGGAGGGAGAGATGGAGAGGGAAGAGAAAGGAAGAGGAACGAGAGAGAATGGCAGTGGATGAGGGAGGAGGGGACTTGCCTCATTGGCCTCAGTTCGCGATTGGGCCTGCTCCGTTGTCGATGATAAAACCCGTCTTGGTTCGAGGCAAGTTATCGTTACAATGATTTCCCAGACGGATGCTTGCTTGGCGGCTTCCTCAGAGCTGGGTGCAGCAGGCTGGTGAAGGGTGTAAGTAGGTGACACTAAAGGATTTATATCAGGGCAACAAATGTAGCTTACTTGATCAACTCTAGGCATCGTTGATCCTGATGACGGCGCTGATACCCCATTCCGAGTCATGTTGGTAATCGACTGTCTCAGGTAGATGAAGCTCGTAAAGGTAGTGATCTTGGATGTTGGGTCGAGTGTCGATGGTGTATGTAACTTGAGCGAAGCGTGTTGAGTGAAATATATAGGGCCTTTCGTATTTTTTTGTCCTTTCTAGTGCGATTGATACGGACTGTGTGAACGAGATTTGACGGGGATCTTAGCGGTGTGATTAATAATGTCGTTGGACTTTTGAGGTACTCTGCGGTTGAAGCTGCTGTGAAAGCCTCTACACTTTTTTATCAAGCTTGCTATCGTCATGCTTGTACTATTCTTTCTTAACCTTCTCACAGCTTAAAGAAGTGGTGTCCAAATTAACTTGTTCAGAATAGAAACAGACACTAATGGAGATGTTGGAGGTATAGCTTCACCACTGGCCTATTCTTAAGACTTTCCTTCTTAACGTCTCACACCCGATCAATAACAGTAAGCGGCGAACCTACTAGGTTGTTGCCTGCCATCAAATCCAAAGCCTTACCTCTTGAACAGAACCAAAACCCTTCTTCAACATCTTCCATATTCCCTGGAACTTTGGCAGCGTTGGGAAAATTGCTCCCAGGTAATTGATGGCTCCGTACTTACGAACTTCGACAAGCACTGGGATAAGGCCTCGCATCTTCTTACCCTCGATCCTCACATGTATAGAAATGGATGCTGCAAAGCTAGAGGGCAGAAATGAGATGTAATTCTATTGATGCAGATAACCCGAGGCCTAGAAGAAAGCTACACTATCAAGAACCACCGGTCAGAGAAGAAGATAAGAATAAACTCTACAAGGAAAAACACCGAGGAAGTCCCCTGCCACAGACCCATACAATAATACGTTCAATCACCCGAAGAGTCGTCCCGCCACAGAACAGGCATTTGGACCACAAAAACACGTACAGTTTGGGCAGGGGGTGGAGAGGAGAACTCCTTATCAAACCCTTGCTGATCGTCCTTCAACTTCCCCAACATTTGCCGTGTCTCCATCTCCTTCTGTGCATTGCCTAGGGAAGACTTTGCAATTGCCAGCCACTTTCCGCAGGCGATCTGCAGAATACGTTAGCTCCCCGACAGCTTTCTGAGACACGCAATTGATGACGAACCTCATTGGCTACGTCCCGAGACACACAGGCTTGCTGATCCAGAGTTGGTCCGTCTAGAGTGGGAGGGTTGGTTTTGATATTCACCATCCAGATATCGGACGAGTGTATATAAGCCCTAGCCTTTGGTTGCGCGCGCGCTGCTGCTCTCTTTTGTGTCTTCTCCTCATCCAACATGTTGTTGATATCTACAAATAAGCCTGTTCCTATATTCACTTCTCGTGCTTTGACTTTCTTCCTCCATTCTAGTACTGAGGCGGGTAACTGATCCTTCTCGCAGATTCCAGTCCGCTCGGCGAGATCTGTTTGGGATCCCTTGTCAGCGGTGAATTTTGCCTGTTTGTCCTCCGCTCCACCCTTGGAGGGTTGATCGGGTGCGTTTCTATTCTCCATATTGCTTTCGGAGCCGTAAACTGGTGGCTGGTGTTGCTGCTTGATGTTGGCGTTTAGTGTGCTCGGAAACTTCGCAGGGTATGAGGTTTCGAATTGATATTTCTGTTTGGGAATACTGAGGTAAAGCTAACAACAGTAGAGAACATGCTGCGGCTTGCCTTTTATATATTGGCTAATATAGAATTTTTTAACATACATCTCAAGCTCTTTCTCGTCACTTCTAACAGCGTCATGAAACCATTGTTATGTTTCGCTCGTTGCAGACTAGAAGTATCCTGCGGTGCTAAAGAACTCTTCCGTCTCCATCTAGTTCCCTGAAACATGTTTGACTGGCCATCTAATCTCGATAGGTAAACTACCCGCATGAGGTGAGCTTTCCGGAATTTCTTCTTTCCTGTCTTCTTCCTCGTCAGACCTGGGATCTCCGTCACCGTTCTCCTTCTGATCCTCGAAATCTCCCAGATCTATATCTTCATCAAATGTAAAGAGTTCATCTTCGTCGTTCACATGCTCAAACTCTTCTCCACCAGTGGACGGAGAATCATTGCCAGCTGGCTGCGGCTGAGTTAGGGTGGTGGAGACGGACGGACGTCCATTAGGGATGGCAGATGGTGGAACACCATGAGAGCCGTATTTCTCAGACGTGGTGGATAAATTCGTCTCCCAATCCATAACGCGGTAGCCCTGATACTTGCCATTTCTCGCGTTGTCATCCTTCTGAGATATAGGAGGCATATCGAAGAGCCTGACTGTTTTAGACGAAAGCCCTTTGTTCGATCGCTGGGCAACTGGAGATGTGCTCGGCGACACAACAACGTCATCTATAGAGAACAATACACGCTTTGGCGAACGAGATGCTTTCGGATCTCGCATGCTGCTCCGGAGACTCGCTATCGAGTTGTCTCTTCGTTCATGCAAGTCTTCGCCGTGTGGGACACTTGCCGCTAAGGGACGAGCGGGTGGAGGAGGCGGCGAGGCGTTAAAGCTAGATGTTGGAAGCGTGGCTGATGAAGAGAAACCTTGGGCGGTATTGTGGCTTGTTGTAGACGGCTCATGGGTATTGAATAGTGGCGATATATGGGCTTCCCTGGAGCCCCGCCGTTGCCCTTGAGGTATGTTTTCCAAGAGGGGGAGATAGCTTGGAGTGAATAGCCCTCGGAATTCCTCTTCTCGCTCGTGCTCGTGAAGGAACGACCCTACCAAAGGATCCTTTTGTACATTTGTCACGTCCGAGAGGTACGAAATTTGGGGTTGGCTGTCAATACCACCGCCATCGGAACCGTTCTGTATCTTGCCAGTCGAGCCGTTCTCTAGAACAGCTTCGCCCAGGCTTGATTCTTGCTCTAGATGCCGGCCACGCTCTTCCAAAGATTTTCCCGTATCGTCGCCTACGTCTCGCCTATCCTGTGCGGCTCGCACGGCCCCAAATTGTTGCTCGAAAAGCCTGTATTCCTCATCTTTGTTCGCTTTGAATTCCGCGATTTCCAGATCCAACTGTTTCCGCTTCCGATCCAAATCTTCCACAAGTCGACTTGTCTCGACATCCGGCTTAGAGATCGCTCCGCCAAAGTGTGGTGCCATGGTGCAAGATCCCTTCCTTATCTTCTAGAACAAGCTTTATCGGCAGGGTGCCGTTTGTGAAGCTTCTAGCTATCCGACGACTGAAGATCAAGACAAAGGACTTAGTCTGGGGATGCGTCACAGCGAGCCTTTTGAAGGGCAGGTAGGATGGAAGGGTCTCGCATGATCAGTGGTGAGACTACCTTATCAGATGATAATCGTGGTCCATGACTATATCCTATCATGCGTAGAGCTTCGCCCCAGTGCATGTGAGTGAGGTCAAATGGCGGGGTTTCAGTCCAGGCAATACTACGAGGTGATGCTTTAAAGTATTGGAAATGGCCACCGTACCGCAATTGCACTATACACGAACATCAACAAAAGATGCAAATATTAACATATACGAGCAATAACGTCAAATATATATAGAGACG